>Ga0207702_10000426_pt1 | contig 48317 bp, 36 predicted proteins | sample KBSCornC62_FD_184302 | JGI IMG/M metagenome (GOLD analysis project Ga0207702, IMG submission 184302) | Corn rhizosphere microbial communities from Kellogg Biological Station, Michigan, USA - KBS Corn C6-2 (SPAdes) (version 2) | ecosystem: Host-associated > Plants > Roots > Rhizosphere > Soil ... | reverse complement strand
CCCTGCCATCTGGCTGCGCTGACGCTCCGCCTTTTACTCTTTCGCGCTTCGCGCGTTGCAGTCGAACCGAGGTTCGAATGTGCTCCGCACTCGCCAAACCGAATGGTTTGGCGACCCTAACGGGATTGTCTTTTCGCAGTGCCGAAAAGCCCTGCCATCTGGCTGCGCTGACGCTCCGCCTTTTACTCTTTCGCGCTTCGCGCGTTGCAGTCGAACCGAGGTTCGAATGTGCTCCGCACTCGCCAAACCGAATGGTTTGGCGACCCTAACGGGATTCGAACCATGACCGCGCAACAGAGTAACAATTCCAAAAAACAGCTATTTTTATCGAAATTACGACAAAATTATGACAATTTGAGGTTGTGGTCGCCACTAGTTCCAGCAAAGAGGCTCGTCCGAAGGACGAATATCCGAAGACGATACGCTCGGGACCTGTTGCCGTAAAAATTTATCGTAGCCATCAGCGCCGCGAAGACAGCGGCCGAAGCTACGACATCTACACCGTCGCTTACACGCTCAGTGGAAGGCGGAAGCGATACACGACAAGTAACCGGAAGCTCGCACATGATTTTGCTCGCGAGAAGGCAGCCGAGATCGAACGCGGTCATGTAAAATCCGTAACGCTCACCGGCTCTGAACTGGAGACATATCTCGCCGTTCGCGAATTGATCGGTTTTGACGGACTCTCTCTTGAATCGATCGTCAAAGATTACCGAGCTGCGTACGAGTTGGTTCGGCCCGCAACGCTGACCCAAGTAGCCCAGGCATACGTCCAGAATCTTGTGCGACCGATTGAATCCAAATCCCTTGGGGATATTGTAGCAGAGTTCCTGAAGTCGAAGTCCGGCAAATCGGACCGGCATTATCAGACGCTACGCAATGATACTGCCAGATTCCTTGATGCATTTCGAAAGAGGGACCTATTTTCGATTACCTCCTCCGAGATCGAAACATGGCTCGCGTCGCTACCTGGTGGTGGTCGCACCAAAAGGAATATCCATGGGAGTGTATCGAACCTCTTCCATTATGCTCAGCGGAAAAATCTTCTACCCCGTCATGTCAAACCAGAGGTTGAATATGTAGAGCGCCCAGCCAAAGGCTTGCATCGCCCCTGCGTGTTTTCTGCCGCACAAGTGCGGATACTCCTCGAGAAAGCGCCACTACGTCTTGTACCACCGATTGTCTTGATGGCCTTCGCCGGCTACAGGCGTTGCGAAGTCCTGCGAGCGGATTGGGACGATATCTTTGGAAAAGATCGCATGCACCCACCTACGACGGCGACGATTTGGGCCGACCAAGCCAAAACAAAAAAGCGCCGACTTCCCCCATTGACGAAGAATTGCATGGCGTGGCTCAAGCCGTTTACATGCCAGAAGGGGCTGGTATGTCCCCACCCTGATCGTTTCAGCCAAATCACGAGCTTGGCGAAAAGCCTTGGACTCGAATGGAAGCACGACATTTTGCGCGACTCGTTTATCTCGTGCCGCGTCGCCGTACGCGAGGATTTGGCGGCGGTAGCTATGGAGGCAGGCAATTCCCCGCGGGTAATTCAGGAATCTTACCTCGACCTTCAAACCCGAGGGGATGGAGAAGCCTACTTTTCCGTTTCGCCTAAAAAGGGATGGCCCGAAGCGAAGGTAGCTGATTCGCGACCGTAGGGCGCACTCTTAAATGGCTTATTGGCGGTGACGAGAAGCCGACTGCCTATCACCGATCGGTACCGGGTCGACCGCGATTTCTGCCATCAGTTGCGAACGGAACCGAGCTTCTTCGAGTATCAGGGGCGACGATTCCGACCTCTGCAAACAACCTATCCGGGTGTTCAGGCGCAATATCCAATCGCAGCGGCAGCTCGCACCTTCGCGGCGAAGCTCCCCATCTCAGATCGTTCCACCGCCATTGCGACGACCCGGGAATCGGCTCAGCTTTGAGAAAGCCTATTTGAGGTTAATGAATCTGGCGAATACCGAAGGGTCGATCTGTCCGCTGCGAACAAAGCTTTGGAGGTTACTGTGGGTTACCCATGGATATTGGGTTGTCTTGACGAACACTTCGGCACCATCTGGACTGCCAACCCTGGAGAGGTAGAGCCGATCGCCCGCTACATGAAACGTCCTGCGTTCGGAGACGAACAAGGCGCTGACGGCTAGGATATTGTCCGAGATCGAATAGGAGCCATCGTAGGAACCATATGAACTGATTGTCCATCCATCCACGGCAGCTATCGCAGTCGTATAGCTCATTGATGCCTTTCCATCGAAATAGAGGACGTAAAATGCGACCTGTTTGTTCGAACCGACATTTAGGACTTCGGCGTGGCCCCATATCCCTTGGAGCTTCGCCGCCGGTGGCGGAAAGAGAGTTGCAGTCGGATTGCATCCGGTGAGAAGGATTGCCATCAGACATCCGGCCAAGGCAATCGCACAAGAAACCTTCGATCGATGGCTCATGGGATCTGTGGCGGAATTTGGGGACCGCCGAATGTGCGTTTTGATGTACTCATTGGTATCTATTAGGAATCGGAATGCAGGCGTCCCACATGCGGGCCGACTGAGTCAATTGAAATCGTCCCACATGCGGGCCGATACGGCGGGCATTGTCGGAACGGATGAGTTCCCGTGCACCCAGCGATCTCGACAGGAAATTGGCGGCTTTCCTGAAGACGGAGATGACTAGAAGGGGCCTGAGTTATTCCGAGTTTGGCTCTTTACTGGGTGTAAGCAAATCCACGTGCCAGCGGCTCGTGGCCTGCGAAAGTTCCGCCACCTTGCAGCTCCTCTCGCAAATCCGCAGGGTGCTAAAGGTATCCATCACGGACATCTTTAGCGGTAGCTAGCAGGAACCCAAGAGGTCGCCTCCTTGGCTCGGAGCCTTCCCTGGAGACGGCCGAATCCGAAATGCGGCGCGAAAATAAAGACGGTGGCAAGTGCCTCTTCGATCGATCCTCAAATATCCACGAGCTCGTGGATCTCGGTGTCTCAACCGAGCACCAGCTGGTTCTCGTAGAGATATTGGAGAGTCTAATTATATGATGAGGGGGCCCAATGCAGGAGAGGAATGATTACGCATTTGTCATGCCCAGTTCGCGATTGCGGACTTCAAATAGAGGCCGGAAGAGGACAAAAACTTGACGAAATCGAGACTGTTCCGGTCATTTTTTGGGCGATGGAGAGCCGTTTTTTCGAGCGAATCGCGAACAAGGAGGATCGTTTTCGGACGCGAGATCGTCACCGGCGAGGCTTTCGGAGTACGCGTAGTAGCCCGCCTGTTGATAAATAAAACCTCGGATCCGGAGATAAGTTTCACCCAGTCGACGCGAAGTGGCAGCCACTTTCGACGCTGGAGTTCCACACGGAATGGAGGATTGTCGCCCAACTTTTTGACGTAAATGCGCTCAGCGAATCGTAGGTCAAGCGATCGAAAGTGATCGGCACCGAGGGGCCAAGGAGTCCATTTTGGAATCGTTTCGCGCAGAATAAGTCGGTGTTATCTACTCGGAGTTTGGCTTTCCTCGCGCAGATATACCGAGGTCGCGCAGTCATTTTTGGCGCGAGACGAATGGCAATCATCGCGCGAAATCAGCGCGGTTAATCGGGGTCGCGGAGTCGTGGCTTGAAAATATTTTACGGGTCGGCAGGTATGGCGGTGATGGCCAGAGCCGTTTTCGCAAATACAAACACCCCCCCCAGTGATTGTACGGAACGGACTGCAAAACACGTACAAACACCCCCCCAGTGATCGTACGGAATTGCCGCAAAAATGCCGTACAATCACTGGGGGGGGTGTTCGTACAGCTCGAATGAATACGTAACAGAGTAAATCCCCACAAAATGGGCTCTTTTTTTGCGCGGACTTATGGGGGGATACCATCGAGGGATGATTACGAGTGTGCGTTTGAGTCCGCGCGGCCGGATGTAAGCGTCAACGGAGATCCCGTCGGGCCGACGCTCGACGAGTCATAAAAGTCACAGAGTTGAGCTACGACACTTCTGATGATCTCCGGGGCAGGCGACGAGTGCCGAGGCTTCGGAGGGGGCTGGGAGCAAGAGCGGGAGCGAGAGCTTCGGGGGTGAGGCTGGCCACGTCGCCGGCGGTCGCTGTGGGAGGCGGGTCAAGGCGGGGGTGAAGTAGTCCTGAGGATTGAGGCGAGTCGGCGGCATTCGGGGACAAGGGTGAAGAGGATGGCGGAGTTTTGGCTCGCGCCATCGGCACCGATGAAGAGTCAGTTCTTCTTGCCGAGCCGCCCGATTCGACCGAGGACATCGACCATGCCGGGATCGTAGTCCCTGGCCTGATAGAACTTGCGCCGGGCGTGCGTCCAACAAGCCGCAACGATCATGCCCCGCTTGCGGGCATGGCTTTCATAGCCGGCGTAGCCGTCGCATTGCAGGACGCCGCCGAAGCCCGGTCCGAGAACGTTGTCCAGGCAGCCCCTCGCCCGGCTCGCGTGCCATTGGTAAAAGCTCGGTCCCCTCGGCTGAGCCGCCGGAGCCGGCCGATGAACCGTCCAAAAGTGTCACGGCCCCAAGCCTACGACTATTCTGACTTTTCGCGTAGGTGGTCCCTCGGTTGACGCTTACGTCCCGATGCAGTTTCGTCCTATTGCAGCCGCCGCAAGGGGGGGCTGAATTAAAGAGTCCGGCAACTCCCGAAGAACAACCGTTCCCAGAAATGTATGCAGCTCATCTTACGCTGCGAAGTGTCCGCCGAAACATACATCGCCAATGAAACTCAGCGGTGTGTTCGCTCACCTTTGCTGTGTCCGCATTGCGGACACAGTGCCTGCCTGAGGGCGCTTGGCTATTATACGCGCGGCGTCAGCGCGAGCAGCTCTGGTCGCATTCTCACGATTCAGGTTCGGCGCTTTCGCTGTCGCCGAATTGGACGGACCATCAGCTTGTTGCCCGCTTTTGCACACCCTTACCGCCTGGTTGGAAGCGCCCTTATTGATTCATATTTTTCCGGGAGAAGACGCGGGATGGAAATGCAGTGGTGGATCCCGCTCCTACAGCGTTACTGGAGGCAATTCGAATTCTGGCTGCCGAGCCTATTGATCGGGCTCGGTACGGCGAGCAGTCTCTCGCCTCCAATCCATAATTATCCCGGTGCGTGGAAGGTTTTGAGACGAAGAATGGGGCCCGTGCCGAGGATGACGGACTATCTCGTCGGGACCCTCGGACTTACCATTTTCGGCCGTTACCGATGCCATAATCCGCCGACTTACGAGAGATAGCGGCAACGCCTTCCACACAACTGGTTTATTTCGCTGCTGAAAGAATGCGTGAACAGTTCCCCGTGTGATTCGGAACGTGGATTGGGATTCACTGAGCGAGAAGTCGAGCGGCCCGGCGACGAAAAAAGGGTCAGCTCCTTCCGGAAATCCAAATCCGAGCTTCCGATGCATGAGGGCTTCCCAGGAGGTGTGCCCGAAACACCGAAAGAGCCGCCGTGAAATCCTGCGGGTGCGATCGAACCGTCAAATTCGGTTCGCTGGCAATGGTAGGCGGGCGGCGCGGACGTTTTCAGGAAAATGAATGCCCATATTCCAGACGAAAATTCGGAGGGATCCGCGATCAAGGCGGCGGCCTACGTGCGCATGTCCACCGAACACCAGCAATATTCCACGAGTAACCAGATGGACGTGATACGGGAGTACGCCGCTCGCCGGAGCATACAGATCGTGAAGATTTACTCCGATGAAGGCAAAAGCGGACTAAACATCCAGGGCCGGAATTCGCTTGCCCAGATGATCGCAGACGTCCAAGGGGGATCGATCGAGTTCGCTTGCATCCTCGTTTATGACGTGAGCCGATGGGGGCGATTTCAGGACGCGGATGAAAGCGCATATTACGAATACATCTGCCGACGTTCGGGCATTTCCGTAAATTATTGCGCGGAGCAGTTCGAAAACGACGGCAGCCCTGTCTCGACTATTGTCAAAGGTGTTAAGCGCGCAATGGCGGGCGAATACAGCCGCGAACTCTCCTCGAAAGTCTTTCAAGGGGCATGCCGTTTGATTCAACTCGGCTACAAGCAGGGAGGTATGGCGGGATATGGTCTCCGGCGAATGCTCGTGGATCAAAACCAGCAGCCAAAGGGCGTTTTGAGGATCGGCGAACAAAAGAGCCTACAGACCGATCGGGTGATTCTTGCACCGGGACCCGACGAGGAGGTCGCCAATGTCCGTTGGATGTACGATCAGTTCGTGCATCATGGAAAGTCGGAGCTGTGGATTGCCCAGGATCTCAACGCTCGCGGCATCAAAACCGACCTTGCGCGAAATTGGACGCGAAGCACCGTCCACCAGATTTTGACGAACGAGAAATATGTCGGGAACAACGTTTATCATCGGACGTCCTTCAAATTGAAAAGGAAGCACATCCAGAACCCGCCGGAAAAATGGGTGCGCGCCGAAGGCGCCTGGGAAGCCATCGTGGATCCCGACATTTTCTATATGGCACAGGGTATTATCGTGAATCGAAGCAGAAGATTTTCCGACGATGAAATGCTCGAAAAGCTGCGCTCGATTTTGAAAAAGCACGGTCGAGTTTCCGGCATCCTGATTGATGAGGAGGATGATTCACCGTCGAGCGGGGCATTCCGACATCGCTTCGGGAGTCTGATCACCGCCTATCGACTGATCGGCTACAATCCACCTACCGATTTCGAATTCATCGAAATCAACCACCGACTGCGACAGATGTTCCCGGACATTGTTGAAAGCGTAGTCCGGGACCTCCTGGCGCGCGATGCAGTGGGCGTTCGAGACGAAGAAACGGATCTCATTTTGCTCAATGGCGAGTTACGGGTTTCCATTACTCTCAGCCGGCATCAAACGACTTCCGCGGGAGCCTCGCGGTGGTTGATCCGGCTCGATGAATCTCTACGCCCGGACATCACGATCGCCGTTCGCATGGACTCGAGCAATACGAAGATCCGCGATTACTATCTCCTTCCCTCCATCGATCTGACTTTCGAAAACCTGCGCATCGCCGAAGACAATGGCATCCACCTTGATGCCTACCGCTTCGATAGCTTGGATCACTTTTTTCAAATGGCCGAGCGCGCCAAATTGGAGGAAGCGGCATGAGCGAGGACGTCGTCATGATTCCGATTGGCCAAATCCGGGTTCTCAATCCCCGTTGCCGTGATAAGCGGAAATTTGCCGCCATTGTCGAAAACATCAAAGCCGTCGGCCTCAAGAAACCGATCAAAATCAGCGAGCGCATCGAAGGCGGGGAACCCGGATATGATCTCATTTGCGGGCAGGGCCGATTGGAGGCCTTTCAACTTCTCGGGTATCCCGAGATCCCCGCCATAGTCGTGTCGGTTTCCCGAGAAGAGCGCCTCCTCATGAGCCTGGTGGAGAATATGGCGCGACGGCATCCATCGGTCATGGAAATGATCAACGAGATCCGGCGTCTCAAGGAACTTGGGAACAGCAATCTGCAGATCGCGAAGAAGCTCGGCATATCCGACGCGCTCGTCGGAGGATATTTGGCCCTGCATGAATTGGGGGAGGAGCGCATCCTCCAAGCGGTGCTCAGCGGAACCATTCCCCTCGGAGTTGGAATCGAGATCGCGAAAACCGAGGACTTGGAAGTGCAGAGGGAGTTGCTGAAGGCCTACGAAAGTAGTCAGCTCAATCAGGCGTCGATCCGCACTGTAAAGCGCCTCATGGAGCAACGTCGGTGTCTTGGCAAATCTTTGAAAGTGCCAGAGGGATATCGGAAAAAGACCCTCCGCTCCACGGAAGGAATGGTCCATGCCTTTCGTAAGGAAAGTCAGCGGCAGCGGACCATGGTGAAGAAGGCCCGGGTCTGCGAAGCCAAGCTGCTCATTCTGGTGACGGCGTTCAAACGCCTCATTTCCGATGAAAACTTCGTCCTTCTTCTCCGGGCAGAGGGTCTCACCTCGATGCCAAAATGCCTCTCCAGATTACTCGACCGGGACGTTAAGGAGGCCGCGTGAACCATCCAAAGCTCGCATTTGATCAGAGGTCGCTCGTCCTTCCGCTTGAGAAGATTCGGCCGCTCCGCGCCGTCCGTGAGCCAGAGAAGCAGTACACACGATATAGGTGGATCGTTTCGTCCATCCAGATGCTCGGATTGATCGAACCGCTCATCGTTCATCCTCTAGGCGGCGGGAAAGGAATGTACCACGTCGTTGACGGCCACCTTCGTCTCCACGCAATGCAACAGCTCGGCATCGAAACCGCCAAATGCCTCATAGCCCGGGAGGACGAGTGCTTTACCTACAATGCACACGTCAATCGGTTGGCGCCCATCCAGGAGCACCGCATGATTGCGAAAGCAGTGGCGTCCGGGGTTTCCGTTTCCGCCATCGCAGCCAGTCTCAACCTCGACGAAGCAGACGTGCGATCCCGCCTCAATCTACTAAATGGCATTCATCCCGAGGCGGTTGAATTGCTCAAGGACAAGCAGATGTCGCCGAGCGCGATTCGCGTGCTTCGCCGGGTCTCCGGAGTTCGTCAGATCGAAATGGCCGAGCTGATGATTATGATGAACGATTTCACGAAGGGATATGCCGAGGCTCTCTTCGTCGGCACGCCCGTCGACCAACTCGCCCATCCCGAGCGTGGCAAGAAGGTCCCGAATCTCTCGGTCGAGGAAGTTGCGCGCATGGAACGGGAACTCGAATCCCTGGAGCGGGACTTCAAGGCCATCGAAGCGACTTATGGCGAAAACATGCTCAACCTGACCGTGATCGTCGGATACGTCCGCAAGCTGCTCGCCAACCCGGGAATCATAAAATTCCTTCGCTCCCGCCACGGCGATCTCTGCACAGAACTCGAGCGAGTGGCTAGTAGTGATACCGTTTGACCCGCTTCAGTCGCACCTTTCACCGCAGATAGGCTATACTGGGCGCGACAGTCGAAAGTAAGGGAATACCAAAGGGCGGAGGCTTTGCTTCGCCATCATGCGAAGGGCTCGTCGCGCTCGTCATCTGGGAAGAATGGATGCCGCCGCGAATCGAGTGACGTTCTTTACCATTCGAGCGTCCGATCGTGCGGTTTGTATCTTGCAGGCATGTCCTGTGGAGCCCGTCCCTTCGAGAACGATGAAATGGAACGCTTATTCGCCCATTTGACTGGGGAACATCGGTGGCGCGACAGAGCGCTGGTTCAGCTTGGAGTTTATTCCGGTCTCCGAGTCGGAACCCTGCTCGCGCTGAGAGTCGGAGATGTTTTCGACGGTATGCGATTTCGCCTTCGTCTGCGGATTGCCAGACGCAATCTCAAAGGACGTCGCGAGGGAATCGATATACCGTTTCATCCCGTCGCGAAGGTCGCGATCGGGCGCTGGCTTGTGCAACTTCGCCTCGCCGGCATTGCTCTAGATCCCGCAATGCCGGTCTTTCGATCGCGAGAACAACGAGGCGGTGCGCTTTCCAGGAGACGCGCCCAGGAAATCGTGCGGGATGCCGCGCAACGCGCCGGTCTCCCCGCCGGCATTTCGACTCATTCATGGCGAAAAACATTCGCGGGCCGTCTTTATGAAGGGAGCGGACACAACATCCTTCTCGTTTCGAAGGCTCTTCACCACCGGCAGCTGTCTACGAGCATTCATTACCTCTCCTGGAAACTGAACGAACGCGCGGATGCGGCGATCCTCGCGTTGTAGCGCGAAGCATCCTCCGGCTAGCGCCAGCTGTTCGGTTGCTCGTGGTCGCCGGCGATTCATGCCGACATCCGGAACTCGCGGTGGATATCGATCGCTGTGGCAAGTTTTGGGGATGTTTCGTTGCGACCGAAGCTCTCTCAAGCTGGCTCCAAACTGCGGTCCCTCGCGAATCCCAGCAAAGCAGGCGTCCTTCGTATCTCGCAGGTGTATGAAGACCGATCTCTCTCTTCTCAGCCCGTATGTGGAGTCCTACAACCTTCGCACGATTAGCGAACATGGCGTCTTCGGTCGCCAGCTCCGACGCTATTTTTTGGAGATGCACTTCCTTCCCAAAACCTGGAAGGATCTTCCTGCCGACCGCATACCCGATCTGTCTACCGTTGATGAGGCTCTTTATCGGCGTTTTGGACTTACGTGCGAAGGCTTGCGGTATTTCGGGGAGATCCAACGCATCCAGGAATGGAATCTCGACGTTGTTTGTTCCGCAATCGAGTCCTTCACCAAGATCCACCTCGAGGCGCTCGATGGCACGCTTCGATCCGGTTCAGAACACTTGAGCTATCTGAGCCGGCTGGAGCCGACGATCGCCCAAATGCTGTGTGTTACCGGAGATCCATCGGCCCGGGCTCTCCGCCCATTCGACTTTGTGGGATGGGAACGCATCATGAGCGGAGAATCATTTCCTGCGGCCCGGCTTATTAGTGGAAGAACACCACGCCCGAAAGCGATTCCGGAAAGCCGCATCATTCTCAATCCCGGACAGGAAGTTTTATTGAGTACGCTCCTCGCCTTCTGGCGGATCAAACAGGAGGGGCGATGCGTAGCGGGCTTCGATCCGCGCCCCATTCCGCTCTTAGTCGGGCCATCAGGCAGCGGTAAATCCTCCCTGGTACGACATTTCGCATCCCGGGAGCGTCTGCCAATGAAGGATTTCAATGTGGGCACGTGGATCATCACGGGGGCCAAAGCCGATCCGCCGACGCTCAATGAAATCCGCGACTTCATTAATTCCAATGAGCAAGGCGTCCTCTTCCTGGACGAGATAGACAAGCTCCAAGGCACGTCGGACTGGCTACGAAATCTTCAGCAGGAAATTTTCGCCTTGCTCGATGGGCGGACCGATTCGTTCGTGGGATGGACTGCCGAACTCGCGAAAAAACTTGCGAGCGATTTTTTTATTATCGGCGCGGGAACGTGGCAGACGCGCTATGCCGCAAAGCAGCGGGCGATGGGATTCGGAACTCACAGCGAAGGAGACTGGACGCTCGATCTGGGCGGACAAAGCGAGATCCCCGACGAACTTTTGATGCGTTTTAATGCAGATGTCCTCCATCTCACTCCGCCCACCAAGGAGGATTTCGCACTGCGGATCACAGCCATTCACGAGGAGCTGGCACTCAACCTCTCCGATGAACGGCTCGACTATCTGGCAACCAAGGCCGCCGCTTCGGGTCGCCACAACCGCTGGCTCGAGGCGTATGTGAGTCGCCTCCTGAGGCTACCAGATGCCCGCAATGAAGATGCATCGCGGCAAGCTACCTCCGGTGAAACCCAGTAATGGCTCGAATCGCGAATCGCGCCTTTGAGGGAGAACAGGCGACTGGTTTTATCCAACCAGGTCTTCGCCCGTTGAAGATGGTGGAATTGTTGCGACTAACTCTGCGACGAGTTCCCGAAGCTCACCAAGTGAAGCTTGGTGAAGTTTGTCGATTTGAGAAACGATCGCTTTGTGAAGCTTCGCCTGCCGACGAAAGCGATCTTCGGCATCCAGCCACGCTTCGGTACGGTGCTTCAATTTTCCTTCGAGGTCAGCAGCTTCCAATTCCAATCGCGCGATTCTCGCCTGAATCCATCGACCATCGACAGTCTCGTACCGCGCAGTTTCCTCGCGTGTTTCTTCAAGCAGTTTCGTGAGATTGCTCATCTAAAAGGGATACGTAACGAGTCGAAATGCAGCGAGTCGTTTCTGAATTCTGAAGCCAGCGGCAAACTGATTTAAGGCGATGATACTATCGTAAATCCACGTTGAGCAATCTTTGCGGATAGCGCTTCTTCAGTATCTTGCAAGCAGTGGACAGATTTCAAATCTCTCAGATCAAAATTCACGCGGGAAAATGAGCGGCCTTTATGATATTGCCGCAAGACTTCTGCCCAGACGAATGCTGACGCGGCTGCTCCGACAAAACTGGTAGAGACAGCTTTTTCACCTAATACCACAGCACCGCATTGCCCACCCAGATTTTGGACACGCTCGATCCGCTGTCGAGGTGGGGAATCCACAGCCCAGTTCTGCTCCGCCGTAAAGCTACTATTTGGCAGAGTATGAACCGATATTTGATCGAAATCCGTTATCTCCGAACCTAAGCCGGATTCGACCACTAGCTCGAATCCTGCATGATCCAATAGCCTCCGCGATTTTCCATCGTGAAATCCACATAAGGCAACCGGCGCCTCGTTTTCAGAGCGGCGTGTATCCTCATCGAAAAATCGATCTGAGATCAAGACATCGAATCCTCGATCGAGAAGCCAGCGTTCGACAATTCGAGTTTTGCGTCTGTCCACATCGTTAAGCGTTGTAAGGAGGCCTGTGCCAAAGTTGGCAAGACTTACCACGTCTGTGTCTTGGATCATTATCTGGCAGGTGCTTTCCCGAAATGGAAAGAGACCCATCGTCCAAGTATACGCTTGACCGAGATGCCCGAGTCCAAGCATCCAAATCTTATCTGGAAGGTAAGAGATCGCTGGGCCCCCGCTACAATCCCCGAAAGGCAAATCCGGGCGCCAAAGTGAAATACCATCTGTTTTCCACGTAAGAGTTTCATCTAGAGCTGCAGCATCAACAAAAGCGTGGTGAACGGCTAGGGCTCCTCCCATTACGCCACCCAGAGGAAAATCAATTCCTTCGAATGCCGGCACACTGCGAAAGCCGACCGCAGCGCGCCACCCATCACATTGGACCTGCCAGGTTTTATCAGCCGAAATACCGATATTAATGACGGAGCAATTCTCGGCTGCGGGCGGGACTCCCTCCAGCAGCCGAGTCACAGCCGCATTGAGATCAGCCTCAGGCCACAGGACCTTGGGAGCAACTCCCTCAGGCATTTCCACTGTCACCCCATGGAAACAACGCTTCGCCGTATTAATGGCTGTAAGAAGAGCCGCTTGAAGGGCCGCGCTGCAACGGATGGATTCACCGGCACGGATGACTACTGAAAATGTAGCCAACCGTGCGAGGGCCTCATCGTAAGAACCACCGTGCAAGTCTACAAAGCCCAATGCTAAACGGTTCGCATCTTCGGGATGGGGAGGAGTTACAGCCATTTCAGATGAATAAGGTAGGATGGCTCCATCGATTCCCATTCACATGAACCAAGATAAAGATGTGCTCCCACCCCTTCTGTGCCGAAGGAATTCATAGCGGCATACGAAGGAACAATCAGAGCAATATGACCACCTTGCGCGATCATCGGATGCTCTCGGTCAGAGCCGCTCAAATCCGTCCACTGTCCTGGGTGTGTGTGTACGTCAGCGATGACTGATAGTCCGCGCATGGCACAAAGTTTCCACAAAGGAACGAAGCCGCTATCAGCAAAATGGATATATCCTTTATCCAGGGCGTGTGGATCGAGGTCGTCGTACGGCACAAATGCCCGGACTCTTCGTGTCCTGGGTCGCGACAGAAGAAAAGCCCCGGACTCCCGCCTTCCCTCGCCGCGAGCCCTCAGAGTCCGGATCAGGTTGAACCAAAGAAGTCTAGGAATTTGCAGCGGCAACAGTTCCTGTGTAGTCATCGCAATTTAGCAAAACGTGTGTTCGACTGAGGAAATGCGTGATGCTGCACCTAGGCGACCAGGCATCTGCAGCATAGGTAGTTTTCCATTCCGGGTGACATCGCAACCCCGCTCGGTCCCATGGAGCGTAGAGGGCTTTCCGGTTTTCCCAATTGTTGACGCAAAACACCATGGCAACGTCTCCAGCTCCATTCGGCCATTCTTGAGGGGAAATTTCGCTCCCAGTGCGAGGATCGCACACGAAAGCCGACGGCGCCTCTTTTGGGTATCCATCGAGCGTGAAACGAAAGAAATAGCGATCAGGCGATTTCGGGCGCGGCACGGCTTGGATCCATATTATGATGCAGGGCCATGCAATACTGGGCATGACGGTTTGCCCCCAGTACCCAAGAACGACTCCCTTCTGGAAGTCGCCTTGGGTGAGATGGCTTTCGAACAATTCTTGATCTGGGCTCATCCCTGAATTCGCGTCCCAGGAGTTAGATAAAGCGTAAGCGAACATTCGCCAGCCTTAACCAAAGTACCGATATGGCGCTTTTCCGGCAAAGGGGCTCCGTCCGTAGCGTCTTCTCGCAGTTTCCAAGATACATTCTTGTCGAGTTTGAATTCTTTCACAGCCCATTCGATCAGCCGTTTGACAGTCGCTCCGGGGGAAAAGGTTCCGCGCGCGGGCTGACCGTTGAAGAGCACACTCACCTCGATCTTCTTACAGCGGTGACAGATCAGGCAACGGCAGCCGCGAACGTGAAGCTTTTCGCATAGATCCGCTTCACAATCGCCCTCCTCTTCAAAAAGAACGGCTTCCAGGTAAACTCCATATTCTGCGCGCAATTTGGCGAGGATCTCACCGAGGGTCATGTTCCCCGGAGAAGACAACCTTTTCGTCTGTCCACTCTCCAGAATCACCAAGACCTCGATCTCTTCTTCCGACTTCGGGTTGCTGGCATGACAGCCCGTGCATTTTTGGGCACGAAACACGCAACCCGACGCAAAATGAATCACTTCATTGTCACCAATCGGGACGTCTTTAGGATTTTCGAGATCGCGGAAAATCTCGGCAAATTCGTCAAGACCAAGCAAGCGCTTCAGGCTCCCGCCAGTCTGCTTTTCGGTCAAAGTCACCTTCCAGCCGTCGTCGCACACAAACGCGAGCTTGGCCGGATACTGTTTGGCGTCATGGTCGAAACGATCGCATCCTTCTTTCGCCGTCCGAAAGACATTTCCTTCTCCAAGGTCGATCAGTTCGTCCGAGGGAAAGCCGCCATCATCGCGGGTTCCACGGTCACGAAGCAGTCGATTTTTCGGAGGCGCTCCGCATTGGTCCAGAATGTCGCGTTCAGTGAGCTTTCGACGAGGCATCGGATAAAGAGCATCGTCAATCAGTGCAGCCCATTTGGGCTCGGGATGTTGAGGTGGCGTTTGCATTGACGGTAGATTCGCAAAAATCCTTTTTTGCGTCAATATTAAAAGCTCTCTATTGTGACGTCAATGTTACTGACACTGTTCAGCCTTGACTTGTGTTCTGAAAATCGGATTCTTGCCCTGTGGAGATAGATCGCCATGCCATTGTGACTGACGAGGAACGTTTCTACCTAGCGTTGGGCGAAGCGTTTCGTCGCCTCCGCATTACCCATAATCTGACTCAAGAGGATGTCGCACGAGCCCTAGGACTTTCACGGACATCGGTTACCAATATCGAGAAAGGGAATCAGAAGATCCTAGCGTATACGCTGCTTGCTGCTGCGGATGTCTTCAAAGTCGAGCCTTCGGAACTTTTGCATGCCCAAAGCGCGACGGCGCAGGATGTGCTTGCGGATGACGTTCCACGTAAGGCCAAAACATGGATCGAAAGCGTTCTCACCGGCGTTGGCCAATCATGAGAGTTCGCCGCCGCCAAATTCGAGAGGCAGTAGATCAATTACTTAAGCAAAGCGGGACAACGAGCCCTGCCGTTGACGTAGAGGCGATTGCGAAATTGCATGGCATCGTCGTTCAACGACAAAAAGTCGAAGACAGTTTTTCGGGATTTCTTTTACGAGACAACCAATCTGGGACGGTTGTAATCGGTGTGAACGCACAGCATTCCCCGGTCCGACGCCGTTTTACCATTGCTCATGAATTGGGGCATTTCTTTCTACATGAACACGAAAAACTGCGCGTTGATCAGGGAACCTTTGTCATCAATAGACGCGATGCGCGATCCAGCACGGGGACAGACATTCAGGAAATCGAGGCAAACGCTTTTGCAGCCGAGCTCCTGATGCCGGAAGAATTTATTTTGAGAGACATAGAGGAATTGAAGAAAAATCCTCTGGCCGATCATCAGCTCCTCAGCAGGATGGCCGACAGATACGACGTGAGTGAGCCAGCAATGGCAATCCGTTTGTCGAATCTCGGATTTATATCGATTTGAGCCACGTGGCTCTGATGTAGCCACGCGTCAGTGTTTACAGATTCGCGTTGAAATCTTCGTCAGTCGCTCGTTTTCGGTAAAAGGCGCGGGGCGTGTCAGGCAAAGAGTTCCCGACTCTGCTTTGCCCGCATGGTGATTAACTCCACGAGTTCCGCGATCACGGGGTGTTCGATTCGATCGGCCGCAAGTTTTTCCGCAGTCACCCGGGCTGCGGAAGGAATCCGATCGGCCATCTCCAGAATTTTCCTTTTGAGATCGTCCGGATCGAGTTTGAGTTCGACGGAAAACCTTTCCCAGTCGCGAGCACCAATGTCTCGCATTCTATAGGAGCTTCCAATTTTCAGAGCCATGCCGGCACGCCGTAAATCCACTTGTTTGGGATATGGCAGGGCACTCGACAGATCGTAAAGAGGGGCGAGCCGAACCTGACCGTTGAGCCCAAGCAAGAATGAATAGTTTTTGGCGTGAGCATCGGTTCCGAAGGTCAGCCAACTCAGGATCAACGAATCTATGAATCGAGATTCATCGGCGTCGCGATTCGTCGAATATTGTCGGATAAGATTCAGAATCTGAGCAGCAGAAGGCCCTCCCTGATTTTGATATTTTTGATGGGGCGGGCAGCCCAAGGCCTGGCACATATCTTCCTGATGAATGCGGAGGACGCCTTGATCAGGGGTACGCACACGGTCGTAGCGCTCGACGATAATGACCGGATGCTCGTTGATATACTCGACGGAGGATCGGGCCGTTTTCAATTCCAACTCATTGGCAAGCTGCAGGCAAAAATGCTCGTTCTGCGCAAAGCCGCCGAAATCCGATAGTGCTGGTTTCAGGATGTGAGTCGTGGGAATTGTGCCGAAAGGAACACCCCACCGCTTTCCTGCGGGATCCCAATAGAGCGCCGTTTTCGGCTGTGCTCCAGCAAGGCTGAAACTACCGGTATCGGTGCCAATTCGTGATGCGCTGTGATCTTTGATCAAAAGGTTGATTCGACCATCGAATTCCCCGCGCGTAAGCCAGTCTATGCCGCCGGGAAGAGGTTGTTTGGACCATTCGGCAAGCCTGTCCGGTCGAATAAATTGGATGGAGCCCGCACAATCTTCGCCGACATGCCAAAGCAGGCTGAAAGCGTTTCGAGGAGAAACTTTATATTGCTCGGCCCAATGGCGGAGAATGCCCTCGTTATCGGGCAGCAATCCCCAAATGAAGGAATCCACCACGGCATGGCCGTGTTCCGATGCGGTCAGGGGCATGGAAAGAGACAGGGGGAAAGAAGCAGGATCCTGTCGCCATTCGGATTCATAGGCGAAGCTCAACCGATTTCGTCGTCGATCCCAAACCACCCGCCCCATCCACTTATCGCCCACCAGGACGCGGAGTTCATCGATCATAGGTCGAGAAGGTTGTCCAGATTGAGCCGGGACGTCTCATTCGCTGCATTCACTTCAGCGTCCAGGATGACTCCCAATGCAGTCAGAGCACGCAGCGCCAAGTCGAATTGAAGGGAAGATTTACCCTGCTCAAGATCTATGATCCAAGCGCGACTAACTCCCACTTTTTGAGCAAGGGTTTCTTGGCTCAGCTTTAAACGGGTTCGACGATCGCGAACCAGCGCGCCCACTTCCTTGGCGGAGCGAATGATCATGCTACAACTCTATCATGTGAACGATCGATGACAATTCTTTTTTGTGAACGATCGATGACATCCCCATAATGTAGTCGATCGACGACATGTTATGAGCGATTTCGAGGAAAGCTATGCCCGCCACCTAGTGAATTAGGCCATCCAGTCCCGCGGATCTCGCGTATTTTACTTCCCTCCGTTTCGCGAATCGCATCCCCATCATCCGCCTGCAGCATTCCGTTTGCGAAAACAGGGGGCGAAATTCACTTGGTGAGCAAAGGGGGGCGCATGCGTAGCAGTGGCCGAAAATCCACTCTGCCGAGCGCCGCCTTTTGCGCGCAGCTCCTTGGAAGTATTTCGGAAAACTTCAGCGCCTTGAGCCATCCGTCACTCAGCGTTACTGATTCCTTGATCTTCTTCGAAGAGAGCATCTCTCGAATAATCGCACCTATAGAGTTGATGTCGGGTCCAGAAGGAAACGTTATTTCAAAATCCGAATGCGTGAGTTGGCAGCCCGTTTTCTCTTCCAACATTAATCGACAAACCGAGTTGAGGGACTCGCCCGCAAATGTTGCCCAGCGAATCCGATCGACTGAAGCATCGAGCCATACGCTGTTGAGGCGCTCGGCAAATAGCCGCATCGCGTCACGCCGTTCACAAATGGCGGCCTGGGCTCGTTTGGACCAGCGATCCGAAACATGGTGGCTCAAGAGGAGTGCGTGAACCTTTCGCGCAATCTCAAAGGTCAATCCTCGGCGAGCTCCCTCCCATCGCACTTTCCCTTTGACCTCAGACGGAACCACATAAATCCGTCGAGCCTTCCAGTCGACAGTTTGAATATCCCAGCTTTTTCCAGCGAGAATAACGGGATGAGCCTCGGTCTGTTTATTCTGCGCTAATGCCAACCAATCGAGGGTGCCAATCGAAGCTGCCCCAAAAAAGACTTCGAACACTGGAGGTGAGGTGAATACGGAAACAAGTTCGAGAAAGTGCCGGAACCCGAAACGCTTCTCCGCTTCATCGCCTATTGCTACCAAAGCTCCATCGTAATGAACCAAGCCCGAGTCGATCATATGCCGAAGCACAGTCTCCTTGTCCTCCAAGGGTAAACGCTCGAACGTGGGAACCTCCTTCAGCGCTTGTTCCAGTTTATCAATACTGAGTCCACCGTGTTGCAAAGTGAGCGCCAGAATTTGTTGCGCAAAAATATGATACGGCTCGTCTGGCGCGCGAATTGGCTCCACATAGCCACTCTCCCACAGATCAATGATGGCGGCAGCGTGCAGGAGAGCGTCTGGACTGGTTGCGAGAAATAGACAATTTCTCGTCGAGGACGCGCGGCGACCCGTACGGCCTATACGTTGTAGAAAAGAAGCTATGGTCGCAGGCGCGTCGATTTGAATAACTCGGTCGAGATCGCCAACGTCGATCCCGAGTTCGAGTGTGCTCGTAGCGAGGATGACACAGTCCTCCCCCTCTTCGAAGGCCCTCTCCGCCTCTCTGCGTTGCTCGAGACTGAGAGAACTGTGTGACACGTAGGCTGCTACACCGTGTTGTTTGAGATCCACGGCGAGCTCTTCAACCCGCCTTCGACTGTCACAAAAGACGAGACGCTTCTCCCCTCGATGGAGACCTGCGATGACCGTTACAGCATTTTCCAATGAACCGACGTAGTCGAGGGTCACTTCCGCCGCGGTGCCGACTGACTCCACGGTGATGGCTTCCTTCCGCCCCGGTTGATGTCCGGCCAGCCATTCGAGAAGCTCCTCGGGGTTGCCCACCGTTGCCGAAAGGCCGATGCGTTGAATTTCACGGCCGGCCAAACGAGTAATTCGCTCGATGACCGCCAGTAGATGAGTGCCTCGATCATCGCCGGCAAATGCGTGGATCTCATCGACAACAACTACGCGCACAGAGCGCAGCAAATCTTTTCGATCGCGATTCGAGGATACCAGCATCACCTCCAAAGATTCCGGCGTGGTCATCAGGCAGGCTGGTCGATGAGCCTCGATGCGTTTCCGCTCAGTTGCTGAGGTGTCGCCGTGCCAGAGGCCGATCGCGTGCCCGACCATACCGAAGTAGGTCTCCAGTCGATTGTGGAGGTTATTCAGAAGGGCCTTCAGCGGGCACAAGTATAGGATGGAAGTTCCTTCCCACCCTTCGGTAAGCAGACGTGAGATAACTGGCAGCACCGCAGCTTCAGTCTTTCCACCCGCCGTCGGAGCTAAAATCAGAACATGACTTCCGGAAAGAATGGGGTCAGCAGCTTTATGCTGAAGAGGCCTTAGCTCTCGCCATCCCAGCGTATTGACAAGATGGTGGCGGAGAAGCGGGTGGAAGATGTCACCTGCATCGCTCATCAAACATCGATCTTAATGTCGTCCACGGAAAAGTGATTGGCTGCAGCTGATTCGGCTTCATTCAGCTCGGCAGCATCCACGACCGGCTTGTAATGGACCCGGGGGTCGAAATCGGCATTGAGCTCGACCCGATCGAGGAGATCAGACACCAGCTTTTTGAGGAATATGCGGGGAGCTAGTCCAACTTTCCCGCCCATTCGACCAGCGACACCGTCACCGAGTGTGGTTATCAGATCGTCATTGACCACCGAAAGAATCCGGGAGCGTTCTGGACTCCGGGAAGCATAGATGTTTCGCACGCGCTGACCGACCTGTAGCAATTGCTCACGTTGAAATGCGGCGAGACGAATTTGCGGTGCGCGCGGATTGTCGAACCGAGCTTCTGTATCGAAATCGGTGTGAAGGCGCTGGGCCAGCGGCGCGAGTTTCTTGATACCTTGCGGGCCATCAAAAAATGATGGAGTTCCCGTTATGATCAGGAAAAGACCCGGGAACCGCCCGCCGTCGATTTCATCAATCAACTGACGCAAGGCATTGAGAGCCTTCTCCCGCGCATCGGCTCGCACACGCTGCAGCGTCTCGATCTCGTCGAGAACGATAACGAGGCCAGAATAAGAAGAGTCCCTCAAGACACGTAGGAACGCCTGCAAAAAACTCAGTGCGGCAAAATGGTCCACATCCCCCTTGACGTTCGCCCTTTTCTTTACAGCGCTTGCCACATTTGGTTGTCCGCTTAGCCAAGCCAACAACCCTTCGGCTACCGCTGGATTGTTCTCTCCGAGTGCGGCTCGATAAGCGCGAAGCACACTGGCGAATTGAGGAACCACACGACCGACCTCCCCCAATCGACGTTCCATCAGCGACGCGGTCTCCTCGAGCAAGGCGCTTTCCTCGGTGCCTTCGACGTTACCCGCAGCGATGACTTCTTCCTCAAGGGCGAAAAACCATCCATCGATTACATGCCGAAAGGCCCCAACATCGTGCCCTGAGGTGCTGAGTCGCTCCATCAGCCGGCGGTAAACGGTCTCCAATCGATGAAGGGGCGTCTCAGTTTCCGAGATCTGCACTTCGCTACAGGCGAAATTGCGACTTCTGGCGCGTTCCTGAATCCATCTCGAAAAGAAGGTTTTGCCGCATCCGTAGTCTCCACGAACAGCTTTGAATGCCGATCCGCCCGCGGCGACATGATCCATGATGCGATCGATTTCAGACTCGAAACGCTCCAAGCCAACCGCCAGTTCTCCTACCCCTCGTCCCGGAACCGTGCCGCGGCGAAGTGCATCGAGAAGTTCGATGCGCCGTTGAGCTGAGAGAGATGGGGACTCGGCACTCATATTTCCAGATCGAACTGTTTTGCCAGCAGTCGCTTGTTAAGAATCACCGTGCCGGAGTCATGCTCCTCTTGCAGCACTGGATAGCCCTCTACGTTCAAGAGGCGGGTGATCGTCGAAATCAATCCTCTCAGCCGGAAAACCGGTAGCTTCAGATCCGCAGAGAGAATGGAAGTCAGAGTGCTGTCTCCTCGACGTTCCAGTGCCGACAGGAACTCAGTAACTTGAAGATGCTTGGGCGCGAGCTTGCCCATGAGCTTGCTCTGCTCTGCGAAAATCGGAGATGCAACCAAAGCCTCTATCCAGGCGACGTGAGCCGATGCAGGACTCACATGGCCGGCATGACCGAAGAGTGGCAAATCCGACTGACCTGAAGTCGGGTTGGTTTCGGCGACGGTCTGTGCTTTCTTTCGCGAAGGCTTCGCAATCGGAGCCCCGGTCGCCCCGAGTGAATCTTTCCAGTTCCACCACGCGGGTGGAGGAGACAATTGGCTGATCCAGCCGTTAGGAGCATCCGCTTCGCAGTCCAGCACCGTGAGCGGTATGATGCTCTCGAGATCGGAAGCTCCGCCATGATAGCCGGCCTTTTTCGTGGAATATCGAACGCACTCATCACTCGCGAGGACCACAGAATGCCGATCAATGGCAGCTTCAATCCGCGGGCCTGAGAACTCGACTTCTCCGTCGACGGCGGCCTTCGTGGATGGTGTCCGATAGCGGTCAGCTCCATCTCCTGCCTCGACAAGCTTGGATGTCTGATTCAAATCCGGAACGTGGCCGTGGTCGCTGGTCAAGACGACTAACCGCTTCGCAGAAGAAGCCGCCTCCAGAATAGGCTCCAAAAACCGCACGCGGTCGATACGCCAATCGACCTGAAGCTGATCAGCTCCACTAAGCTGATCATCCACGACATTGAGCAGAACGCCGACGACGCGTTGTGTCGGGTTGGAAATGGCTTCACGAACCTGGTCATTGAGATAGGACGTTCCGGCAAGAGCGAGATCCCCTTTGAGGAAGAGCTGCGGTTTCGACTTCGCTTCGATTTCGGCGAGATCCGGATGATCTCGGAAAGATACCTGCTCCGTTCGACGATCCGCGTGCCCAATCTTCCCGGAGAAAAGAGCTTTGCGCGAAATCTCGGTGATCGATGGCAACGCCGCGATGACCGGCGTGACCGAAGGTGCGCCCTCTTTAGCAAGGGGCATCCAGTCTCGCCTCGTGAAGTCTTCCACAAGCTCGTGAAAAACCGGCGCGCTCATTCCATCCAATACGAGAAGGAGGACTGGGCGCTGGCGGGAGAGCGGAGCCACCACGTCGGAAAGGACCGACTCGATTTTCAGCGGATTCGATGAGGAAGGAGAGTCATTCCATTCAGCCAAAGCGCGAGCCCACTTCATCTGCCGGGTGCGTCGCAATTTTGCCGCCTGTTTCATCAGCTGTTCATAAGCCTGCGACAGCGCAGGCTCACCGGAATCCCCGCCATGAAGGCTGAATCTGGCACGATCAACGAAAGACAATTCACAAAGGTAGTCCCGCATCATCTCCGTGAATCCCTGATCGGCAAAGGCACTTTCGGCATTGCTCTTGAGCCAGATGGCGAGTCGGATCGCCATTTCCGCACGCTCGAAACGCTGACGGTATCGTCCGTCCCCTACCAGGAAATGTCGCTGCACCTTGAAAAACGCTTGAGATAGTTCGCGACCAGCGTCGGGAGATTTTCGTTTCCCGTAATTCTGCAACAAGGCCGCAAATTCCTGAATGCGTTTCGTTAGCCCTTGTTCCGAGAAATCCGATTGAACGGCAATTGACTCTCCGTGAATCGCGGAGAACAACTGGTCGACTTTTCTCGCAATACTGACGCGCTCCGAAGAGGAAAGGCTTTTCGCAACAGCCACCGCCGCGAGATGCAAGGTCATCGCAGGCGCTCTCTCCATCTTTTTCTTGCCCGTAAAGTCTTCGATGCGAACACGAGCCTCTAGCTGCTCGTGTTCGGGGGCATCCTTATCGAACAGCGATCCAAGGACCAGGCCGGTCGGAATCAGAGTTTCCGCATGGCCGCTCGCCTCCGCTGCAGCGATTACTTGAACAGCCTCTCCCGAATGTGATCCAACCCAGGTAAAGAACGCGGACTTTACTTCAGGATCCAATCGCCGGACCTTCGCCCAGTCATCATCCGAGAGAGACCAGCGAAGCAAAGTGATAAGGTCAGGCTGCTGTTCGCGAATCTCCGGACGGCCGAGAAGCACGCTCCATGCAAGATCCATGTCGAGGGCGCCGACATTCGACACCACCGCACCAGAGACCGAGACCGTGGCAACAAGACTCTCGATCAGCTTCTTATTGCCCAGAATCTGGGGGTCGATGGTTGTCGCTTCAAAAAGCTCCCGCAGCGTTTCTCGACTATCCACCAAAAGCAGCCGTCCCTTGTCCAATCGAGCTCGCACGTCGTCGCTCAATTTTTGGTCGCTGAATCGGCAGAGCAATGCGAGACCGGCGTGCGTGTTTTCTAAAAGCAGTTCCCGAGCTTCCAGCTCAGAGCGACATTCAGAGACTCGAAAGGTCACGCCTTCCACTTCGATTTGAGAACTTCCGACGTAGGCCTGATCGCAGCGGATGCCGTAATTGGGACCGACGTTTTTGCCTTTGCGCCAATTGCGAATCTGCGCGGCGAGTTGCTTGTCTGTCAGCGCAGCCATAAAAGAAAATTAAGGCTCCGTTATTACCGGACATTCGATGCCGAGGCTTGGAACCAGAATGCGGCTCGTTGCCGCGTGGAAGCGGGCGTCCGAGGCACCCGACAAAATCGCCTCCAGGTTCTTTGTCACCACCAGCGTCACGCGACGACTTTCGTTAGAAGAATCGATCAATTCGATTTGCGCGAGAACCTTGGAATGGAGATTCGCGGGCAACCAGCCAGGGAGATCGTCTCCCGACACCTGGCTCTTCGTGCGGACTCCCGTATATTGCCGATTCTCACCAAGCGTCGTCGGCAAAGTGGATTGTTGAGCGGGCTTCTCTTCGGGAGACGCTTTCGGAACGAGAGACGTCAAAATCTGGATCGCCTCGTGATTGACGGCCTCGAACTTTGCGACGAACGGCACCGCATACTCGTTCCGACGGAAAGTCTCGATGAGATCGTCTCGAAGTCGGACGCCTTTCTCGCCCAGATTTCCCGGAAGCTGCGCGGCGGATTCGATGGCAGTGATATCGCAGGTGGACAGGGACGCGGAAACGCTCCCCGCCTTTTTCAAGCTGGTCCCGACGGCATCCGGAGCGGCCGTCAACTTCATCTGAGCGAGGGCCTTGATCAGCGCGGAATCGGATTTGGATCTGATGATATCGAGGATCTTGACGCCATCGCGTGCGGTGACCAGACGATCGAAGGCCGCGTCGTCCTTGCATCCGAAATCGGCAGCGCGGCGCTCTAGCTCGGCGCAAAGCTGCCTTGCGGATTCGACTAGGTGCGATTGCGCCTCCTTGGCAAGGTTGCTGAACGTGATGACCCCCTGGCCGCTCAGAAAAGTGGGAAACCCGGAAGTTCCCAGTGTCGATTGGGCGAGTTCCAGGGCTGTCTGCCATTCGCTTTCTTCCGGCAAGTCCTGCTGCCGCAGCACCGCGTCATCACTCACCCGTCCCAACTCTGGCCGCATCGGGCCTCCGTGCAGAAGGCACGCGCGATTGGTCTGCTCTGCAAACGAGAGAATGATCAGATCCTGAAGCAGCGGGGGCAGCCCCATTGCCTCAGGCTCATCGATCCACGCGCGTAAATCTCTCACTCGGATCTGATCGAGGCCGGCCCCTCTCGCCGCCGAGCGGTGAAAATGATCCTTCCATCGCTCGCCCGCGACAAAATGATTTTCTCCCATCTCTCCAAGTTTGAGAGGATTGGCGATCTGGCGAACGACGGCGCGATCCAGCTTCTCGACGTGGATTCTTCGCTCCTTGGTTCGAAGGGCCGCTGCAACGACGTCGAGCACCTTTTGAACATTGGCCTTAGTGATTTTCAGATCATCTTCAAATCTCGGATGCGCGGGAAATTGATGAACGAGCGCCTGGCTTAAAAGATCGACCATGGCGGGACCGAGATGCGTTTCTCCCGGCACATGCAAATCCAACCCAGGCGAAAGGGATTGGAAGTGCTCGTCCGGGCTGAGCGAGTGCATGCCATCCAGCACTCCGCCGGGGTCGTTTTGTAGGCCATAGGCGACACCTAGATAAACAAGAAGCTGCTGACGAAGAGCATCGCGCTTGTTGTTCAGGATTGATCGGGCCGATTCACGGTCCACGGGGCTCAAATCACGCACGTAATCGTTGAAGCGATTTTCGGCTGTGATGTGCTCGAGCAGCACGAGCTGGCCAACAGCACGCAAGCTCTGCGAACTGAAAAAAGATGGGATCCACGCGATGGTGCGGGTGCCGCCGCGATCGCCCCGAAACTTATCGAGACGGGCAATGTCATCCCGCGGGCCTCGCGATTCGGAATCCAATGGGTAGTCGATAACGAACCTCCATTCCTCCCCGGATTCGGCGAGGGTGTCGTCCTCCGCTTCCCGGATATTGCTGAAAAAGACTTTGCAGCGTCGCTCGGTGCCTCGCCAACGAAAGCGATGTTCGATCCACAGGTTGCTGCTCTCGGAAATCCCGAGAAGATCGAGCAAAGTCGAACGGATGAGGCGGATGCGATTGCCGAGGTTATCCTGCGATGAGGCCTTCGCCAGAATGCCCTCCACATCGACGCCGGAAAGCTGGATGGAGACGGTCGACTGAGCGGTGCCATCGCTGATCTTGATCTGCCCCACGCGACTGGCCCATTGCCGTAATTTCCCGAGGACCATCGACGCTTCTTGCCCAGGAATCGGGCTCTTGATCGTCCCGTGGTTGAGCGCGGCGAGGCGCGGGGCGGTGAGGTTTCGCAGTGATTCCACCGCCGGCGCGAGAGCCGCGAGCAATAGCGTTTTAATTAGACGATCATCATTGATCAGCGCCCGCCGCTTCGGGTCAGTCAAGGCAAGTGCTTCCGCTTCTTCGAAAGTGATTCCGTTCGACTCCTCCAGCATAGGCCGCAGCTGCTGGCGATACAGCCGATGCGCGGTATCGAAATGGTTTTTCATGTCCGCGCTAAAGGCCTCGTCCCCCTGCGCGATTTGATCGTAAAGGTCGCCGACGGGAACGAGCTGCCCGAGAGCGAGCGTATCCTTCTGCTCGACGAGCAACTGGAGCATGATCTTGAGCGCGGTTCGCTCTCGCTGGAGGAGCGACGAAACGGCGACGAGCGTTTCGACCAGCGCAGGGCTGAAAGGATATAATCGCCGGAATGCCGCAGCATCAGACTGGCTCGTGAGGAGAGCGTTGAAAACTTCCTGTCGGAGCTGGGCCGTCCGTTCGAATTCAGCATCGATGGCCGTGCGCGCTTCGGGTGACTTGGCGCGAAGCACGCGACGCTCGGCGATGAAGGGAAGATTTGTATCCTCCAGTGCGATCTTTCCGAAGCGGCCTTCCCAGAACTTGAGCTGATCGGCGAAGTTGAGGCTCTGAGCCCCGGTGACATGCTCGCCGATGAGATCGCGCAGATCGCGTTGGCGCGCGATGAAGCTGATCACCGGAATGGCCCGCACGCCGGCCTCGGACTCGACGAGCTTGCTGATCTTTGGAACCTCCGAGGTCAGGAACTCCACGTTGCCCGCTTTGCTCGCGAGCCAGAGGATCATTTCATCGAGGAAAAGGATAACCGCATCGTAGCCGAGGCTTTTCGCGTGGGCGCTCATCACAGCCAGCCCCTCGTCGATTCGGACGTAGTCTCCCTGGCGGCGAATCGATTGGAAAAAAGCGTCGATCAAATCCGCGCTCAGCAGACCATACTCGCTACTTCCCGGGCCGGTCGTTTTCGCGGCGTCGTATCGTTGCGCGCTCCACGAGACGCCGAGATCTCCCCAACCGTCGGCATCGCCGCCCTTACTCTGGTTCAGCGTGTCGAAGAATTTGTCATCACCCAGCTGAGCGCGCAGTTGGTCGGCATTGGCCACTAGCTCCTGCGCTTGGAAAACCGCCGGTGTGGCCGCATTCGGATGCAGCTTATGCACATGCCGCACGTAGCCGCCGAAGATCGCTTCTTCAAGCGTCGTCGCCCCGATCATGTGATACGGCACGAGTAGGAATTTCTTTCCCTGCATCCATGGATCGTGCTGTGTGACCACCTTCGCGAGTTCCGGCACGGAGCGGGCCTGCAGGTTGCCCTGGAGGAGCAAGTGCAGCATCGCCATGAAATGGCTCTTGCCGCTGCCAAAACTTCCATCGAGATACGTTCCGCGGCTCTTTCGGCCTTCGACAGCGCCCTTGATGAATGTGAGCGCATCGTAGAAGCGATCTCGCAGCTGCGGCGTGACCACGTAATCGCGGATCGTGCTATCGGGTTCGGTGACCCCCTTGCTCAGTTCCAGAACGAAATCACCCCGGGTGACTTGCTCTGGTAATTCAACGAGGTCGCGGAGGAGGGTCATGGTCTATGTGCGGAATGCTTATCCTATTCCGAAATCCGGGCGAATGAGAAGCCGGCATCGTCGTCATCCGCATGTTTACAGGCTTCCGGCGGGAGTCATTGTCCTTGGAGAAATCGCTTGCTCGCGGGCAGCCCCGGAGCGTATCGGATGCATATCGGACCACCGGATGGCAAGCATCGGTTAAATCCAGAGTGACTCCACTCCTTCGGCTCTTCCCTTTGGAATGGCACATCTTTAATCGGATGTGCCATTCTTCTTTTCCGATGTGGGCTGGAAACGAAGCGTTTTTCGAGGCGACGAAACCGAGAGCATTTCTCACCTCTAGATGTCGCGAATTGTTAGCTCGCCCTATGTCTGATGACTTTCACCCCGCATGAGCTACGACAGCGCAACCATCGCGAGGCTCATCGCGGATATTGACCAGAATAAGGTCTATCTCCCGGCGCTGCAGCGGAAGTTTGTCTGGGTCCGTCAGCAGATCGAGTTGCTTTTCGATTCGCTCATGCGGAACTACCCGTTCGGCACATTTCTTTTCTGGAGACTCCACCGGCAGAAGGCTGACAGCTATGTCTTCTACGAGTTCCTCAAAGAATACGACGAACGCTCACCCTACAATCGTCGCAAGACCGGGGCTTTCACCCACGAGGAAATCGTTGGCGTGCTCGATGGGCAGCAACGGTTGAGCTCGATCTACATCGGCCTCATGGGCACGCACTGCGAGCGAGCCCGCTACAAAAGGCGAAGCAGCGATTCCGCCTACCAAAAGGCCAAGCTCTATCTCAATCTCCTCTCTCTACCTTATCACGTCGGGGGCGATAACCGGATCGAGGAGCGGGAGGATCAGAATTTCGAGTTTCGATTTCTCACGGAAGATGCTGCAAACCGAGTCGTGTCCCGCCGCATCATGGGCGAGGGCGGCGAGCTGCTGCGCGAGGAGCCGATGTTCTGGCTGACCGTGGGTGAGGTGCTCTCGTGGGACGCAGAGCCGGAATACGACCTTCTTATCGAGAACTACATCGCGAATGGCTGTGAGACTGACGCCCAGCGAAAGGAACTCGCCGCTCAGAAACGCCAGGTTCGTCGAGGCCTGACCACGCTCAACGATCGGATTCGCCGGGATCGCTTGATTAACTATTTCGAGATCGCCAAGGACGATCTCGAGGACATTCTCAAAATTTTCGTACGCGTGAATAGCGGCGGCACAGTTCTGAGTAAGACGGACCTCCTGTTCTCGACGATCGTGGCCACGTGGGACGACGGTCGGGAGCAGATCGAAGAGCTGCAGAAAACGATCAATTCGAAGGGATTCGCCTTCGGGAACGAGTTCCTCATGCGTTGCTGCCTGGTGCTGAGCGACGCTCCCGTCGTCTACAAGGTGAATTCCTTCCACGCCGAGCACGTGGAGCGCATGCGCGAGCAATGGCCGCAAATTTCCGTGGCGATCAAGAAGACTGTGGATTTGCTGGTGGAGTTTGGCTTCAGCGGCGAGCTCCTCACCTCGCAAAACGCGATCGTCATCATCGTCTATTACATCTTCAAGGGTGGCGCCCTAAACGCGGAATCCAAATTTGCGCTGCGCAAATATCTCATCCATGCGCTGCTGAACGGCATCTATGGTGGCTCCCAGGACGCCATGATCAGCACCTTGCGAAACGCGTTTCGCAAGGAGTCCACCGACGGCACCGAGCGGCGCACCTACGAGAGGCGATTTTCAAAAATCACTTTCGACGATTTTTTGAAGATCGATCTCCCGCAGCAACGATCTCTCAAAATTACCGACACAGACCTCGATCGATTTCTCGCTCACACAAAGGGCGCCGGCGCCTTCCTCGTGCTTACGCTGCTCTATCCTCATCTGCGCTACGACGAGATGGCATTCCACCAAGACCACATTCATCCCTTCTCGGGTTTTCATGAGAAAGCCTTCGACGCGATGGGGATCGACGGCGATACCCGCAAAGTCTGGTATGAGATGCGCGATCAGGCTCCAAATCTCCAGCTCCTCGCGGGTGCCCGGAACATCAGCAAAAACGACACGCCGATCGAGAATTGGGTCGGCAAGATGGCCGCGGAAAATCGCCCCTCGTATTTCGCAGAAAATTTCTTCCCCTCGAACGTGGGCCTCGCGTTCAAAGAGTTTGTAAAATTCTTCGAAGCCCGCCGGATGCTATTGAAAGAGGCGTTGCGACAGGCATTGGCGATGGCTCCTGCAATGTCTCCGGATGCCGAAATCTCGGGCGATCCAATGTCCGAAACCTTGGACGAGATCGCCGTCGAGGAAATGGATTAGGCAGGCACGCTCTAACGTCCCTGCCTAATTCTGCCATGGCGTATAAAGATCCAAAGCCGACAAAGTCCCCCGCGTCTCGACGAGAAGGATTAACTTCTTCAGCAGTTTTTTGACTTTTGCCAACAGGGTTACGCCGAGGATCCGAAGGCACTCAGTATTAAGCTGCCGAGAGGAGAAATAACGATCCCGCTCATTCCCCGATCCTCACCCGCTCCAGGTCAGCTTCGGTGAGGCCGAAGCTGTGGAGTTCCTGGGCGACGAAGCTTTCGTAGAAGTCGCCGAGGTGGAGCTGGAACTCGGGGTCAAGGTCGTTGTGCCATTGCTTGAGCCAGGGCACAAGGTCGTGCAACCCAGCGAGTAGAGGCAGCAGGCGGTCGGCTTCCCAGCCTTCCTGGTCCTTGCGTTCCTGGTAGCAGGCGGCCAGGGCCTGCGCCTGTTGCTTGTGGTCCCAGCCGGCCCAGGCGATCACGGCGCTCGTGTCGGCCGCGCGCTCGGCGCCGGGGTAGAGAACCCAGCGCTCCTTCGGCACGTCGAGCTTGTCGCGCAGGCGCCACCAATCCTTGCGTCGGAAGTCGGTGCTTCCGTATTTGGGCGGCACGGGGATGTCGCCAAGCTTTTCCTGCTGGGCCTTGCGGATGCGGGCCTTGATCTCGTCCTCGGTGGCGGGGCCGTTTGCAGCGGCATCGCGTCGCACCTCGGCCTCGATGCGGTCTTCCTCGCGCTGGAGATTCCAGGTGCGCTCCCAAATGCGCCGCTTGCGCAGGCCGCTGTCGCGGTAGCGCTGGATGGGCAGGAAGGGCACGGACTCGGCAGTCACCAGCTCCGCCACGAGGGCGGCGAGGTCGAAATCGGTGCGGTCCCGGTAACCCGTCGCGACTTCGAGGAAGGCGGGATCAGTCGAGACGGCGTCGGCGAGCTGGCGCACGGAGACGAGGCGCGGCTCGCGGGCGGCGGAGAAGGAGGTGGCCGGCGCCTCGTAGCCTTCGGGATGCATCCGGTCAGCGTCGAAGAAGACGCTCTCGAGGCGGAGGAGGAGCCAGTCGCGCAGGGCGCGGGTCTGCTGCGCTTCCCACGGCTCGGTATTCCAGCGGCGCTTGTATTCCGGGCGCTCGATGAGGGCGAGGTTGGGATTTTCCTGCATCGCGGCAACCCGACGGTGGAAGAGGTCGAGATAATCGGCCGGCCAGTCCTGCGGCGGCTCGGTGATCTGGCGGGAGCCGGCGGCCTTGTGTCGCTCGAACCATGTCGTCTCCAGCGTACCGCGGTTCATCTGCCGGACCATGAAGATTTCGAACGTGCGTTCGCCGAGGTTCAATGGAGGGAGTTCCGCCAAGCGCTCCTCGGGCCACTCCAGGCGGTCGGCTTCGGTGATGAGGCCGTAGGCGCGGTAGATTTGCCAATCCAGCTCCTCCTGCCACGCGATCATCTGGCGTCGGGAGTTTTCCCAGGCGTCGTGGGCGCGGGCCAGGCACGCGCGCAGGTCCCCGCTCCCGGGGCCGCCCCAACTCGCCAGCGTGGCGGTTGGCGTCTGGTCCTGCTGGGCCGTGCTGGTTTGGACGAGCAAGGTCGGGAGCTGCGTGGGCTGCCGCGCGGGGATGGAAAGGGTCGCAATCTGTGTAGCGTTGAAAGCAAATCGATGCTCCCAAGGTTCCGAAGCAATTCCGCCTCCAATTCCGCCACCGCCTTTGTCGTGACAAACTTGGCGGAGCCAAAAGCACGTCGTTGAGCTGTTGAGCACACCTAGCAGCTTGATGTGGTCAGCTTCCGTCGCCTCTGTCTTCAATTTGATGACAGGCGCAGTCTGCTTGAAGACCTTCCCAACGCGGTCGAGCACAAAATGATTGTGTGTGGCGACCTCTCCCAATGCGATTCTCAGGAACGAAAAATATCGGTCCGACAGGAAGAAAATATATTCCCACCAGTTCAACCCGTGCTCAGTGACTGTCTTGCCGAACATTAGCCGCTTACTCAGGTTGTTCCGGAGCGGCCAAACTGTTCTTAAAAATTCCGGATGTGCTTCAATTAGCCAAGGACTCAGCGAGGCAACATTCGTGGATTTATCCCGCGTCTCTTCGTAGGGAAACGCAACGGCCTCGCCAGTTTTAATTGTCCATTCGCGAACCGAGTCTCCGATTGCGAAGGGTCGTGATTGAACGCCGCGTCTGCGCCAGTGCTCGAACGAACCAACAAAAGCCTCGTCCTCTCCGGTTATCGACATGAAGCCGATATTTGACGCACCACGTTTGGTTTCGACGAAATGAGCCAACGTTGCGTCGCATGATTCATCTAACTGCTCTTTCAACTCAGCGGCTCCACCGCCTCCGATACTCCAAGGATGGTGGTGGAAGCTTTCGCGTTGTGAGTCAGCAACGCTCAACCAGTCGCTTTGGCTTCCCGGCAAATCTATCTGTTGGAGAATTGCCAGCCAAACGAGCCCCGATTCAGCCATCACCGGCGTCGGTTCTTGTTTTTTGATACCCATGACCACGCGAAGGGTCGAAGCGCATGGTGGCTGATTTTTCCCGAAAAGAATAACGGTGCCTGTGCCGTGGCCTGGAATGTGCGCTTTGTCGGTGTCGATGACGTGCGTGAGGTCCCACCGCGGGATGTATTCCTCGATGAGCTTTTTGCCAAACTCGCGCTTCATGAAGGAATTCGCCGTAATCTGCCCGACGAAGCCGGCGGGCTGCCGCGGGGTGCCGTCACCCTTCACCGCGAGGTCGAAGAAGCGCTCCATAAAGGGCACGGAGAGCGAATACTTGCCGCGGCACGAGGGGTAGCGCACGCGGTAAAGCTCGCTGAGGGCGCGGTCCTTCACGGCGATGTAGGGCGGGTTGCCGACAACGGCGTGGTATTGGTGGCCGAGAATGCGGTGCAGGGCCTCGACGTCCTCGACTTCGTAGTGGTGCTTCAGCTCATCCGGAAAATCCTCGGTGCCGAAGGTCTGCTCGACGGCGGTGCCCTCGAATTCACGAAATCGCCGGCCGTGGAGCAGCGAGTCGCCCACGGCGAGATTCACTTCGAAATTCGGCGCGGCCTTGAGGCGCTCGATGCCGCAGGCCCGCCACGCGGCGAGCAGCAGCCGAAACCGGGCAATGGCGACGGCGAAGGGATTCACGTCCACGCCCGCGATGCCGGTGAGCGCGTGCTTCGCGATCTCGCGTTCGTTCATTTCCGGGTGCCCCTGCCGCCAGAGGCGGAGCAGCCGCAGGAAGCCACCGAGCAGGAAGTGGCCGGAGCCGCAGGTGGGATCGATCATCCGCACGCGTTCATAGCCGAAGATATCGATGGCGGGATCGAGCGTGCGGTCGAGGATGAACTCCTCGATGAACTCGGGCGTCTGGAGCAGGGCATAGGTCTTTTTCGCGTGCTCGGAGAGGTCTTGATACAGATCGCCGAGAAAGCGGGTGCCCCACGCGGGATCGGCGAAGTCGTGCCGCATCGCACGCCAGAAGGCGATGAACTCGGCCGCGACGTCGCCGGAGATGCCTACCAGCCAGAGGGGATTGTGCCGTCGGTCGAAAAGGGCGGCGAGGCCCGGCAGCCGGCCGGCCTCGGTGAAAACATGCTCGAGGTAATCGCGATCGGAGAGCGTGGGGTGCTGGGCGAAGTAGGCGTCGCGCGCGGCCTCGGCCTCCACGCGGCGGTCGCCGCCGGCGGCGATCCATGGGTGATTGACGAGGGCGTTGTCCTCGAGGAAGCGGACGAATACGCACCCGAGCACCCAGCCGACCGCGGCCTGCGTGAACTGCCCATCGCGCCAGACCTCGTAGGCCTGCGCGGTGCGGCGGCCATCCTTCGCATCCTGCCACACGGTGCGAAGCCGCTCATCGAGCTCGGGCGTCTCGCGGCAGCGCTCGCGGAGGTCATTCTCGAAGCGGGTGACCCAGAGCTTAAGATCGGTGAGGAGGGCGGAGGAATCGATCACGAAAAACGGGGATTATGGTCGGTGCTGGTTGGCAATCCATGCCTCGGGAAGAATCTCGAACTGGGCGGGATTGGTGATGGGAATGGCCTGGCCATTGAGGACGGGCTGCGCGCCGGCGCCGTGGCTGGGGATGATCATCCACAGGCCGTGCGGCCCGGCCGGCGTGCCCACGCGGGTGCGCACCTCCTGAAACCAATCGAGCTGCCCGTAGCGGGCGAAGAGGCCGGGATGCTCGAGGAGGATCGTGTGCGGCGCGGCGAGCAGCGTCTCGCGGATCGCGGGCATGGCCTTGCCGACGAGAGCCTGCAGGCGTTCCCAGGCCCGTGGGGCCGCGCCGCCATCGGCCTGGAGGACGACATTCCAATCAACCTTCAATCGAGCGGCCTCGGCCTTGAGCGCATCGAGGAAAAGGCGGTCGCCATCGATGCGCGTGACCTGAAACCAACGTTCAATTTCATCCGCCGCCGCGCCCATTTTTCGCATGGGTGTCGCAAGCACGAGGAACGATCCCTTTTTCTCAGCAAACCGTAGCTTTTCCTCGATCCGCATGGCCTCGGCGACGTGCTCGGGAATCTGCGCCCGCGCCTGGCTGGCTGTGCGGGTGGGCCAGCGATGGAGCGATGCGCTGCGCGCGGAAATGCTGTCGCCGCTCTGGTGCTCGGGCACGTAAGCGCCCTGGCCATCCTGCGCGGCGGGCGACCAGCGCAGGGAAAGCCCAAGCGAATCGAGAAGGCTGTCGAGCTCGGGACGATCGGGCAAGGGCGCAGCCTCGCGGTAGCGGCTGGCCACGCGTTCCCGCAATGACTCGATCGAGAGCTCGTGCGAGCCGAAGAGGGCGGCGCGGGAGAGCTTGAGCGCACGGGCGGCATCGAGGCCGCGGGGATAAAGCTCCAGGCGGGCATTGGCGCAGGCCGTGAACGACGCGGCCGCAGCGAGCTGCACAAGACGGGCGGCATCGAAACTCGCAACCTCAGCAGGCAAGCCGACCGGCGCGGGCTCCGCCTGTAGACGCTCGATCACGCGCGCCGAGCTGGGGAGCGGCTCCTCGCTGGCGAGCTGGTCGGCGAGCTTGCCAAGCGTCTGGGCGAAGTGTGCGCAGTCCGGACGCAGGGCGACGAAGATTTTTCCCTGCCTCCGGTAATCGAGGAAGCGAGGTTCGGTCAGTTCCCGCTCCGCCTCGACGGCCACACGAGCCACTGCAGATGCCATGCGCCAGCGCTCGGGATCGGGCAAAGCGGAACCTCGCAGATGGAGGAGCGCGGCGATGAGCTCCTCGTGCGTCACGACCCCGGCCTTGCTGGCGATCACGTCGGCTACCGTCTGGCGCAGGCGGGTGAAAAGCGAGGTCTTGATCCAGCGCTCACGAGCCTTGGTGATGACCTGGCCCACTCGGGCGCGAGAAACGCCGAGCTTCGTCGCGAGGTCGCTCTGGCCAATCCATGCGAGACCCGAGGCTTCGTCCTTCTTCGCGTCGGAGAGCCCCAGGTAGGCGTCGAAAACCGTGCGCTCGGCGGCCGGCATGCGGCTCGCGGAGGCCAGAATCGCCTTCGCCAGCATGTCGATGCTCGCGCCGGCCTCATCGATACCCGCCTCTTTCTGCTCCTGAGCGGCGCGGCGCACCTCCTCGACGTCGTCCGGTCGCACGCCGGGAAACCGGCGACGGAGGTCGTAGAAAAGTTCGGCGAGTTCGCGACGGGTTTTATTCCCAACGCCGCGCATGCGCTGAATTTTGATAAGCGGGTAGTCGAGAAGGTCCTTCACTGTGACGAGGCCCAGACGATCCAGGGCATTCACCAAACGTGTGCTGAGCCCGAGAAGGATGAGCTGGCTCCCGACGGACGCCGCCGCAAGCACCTCACCGCGTGACACGGGCGGCGCGTCCTTTTCCCTGGTCGGCGGCGGGACCACCGGCTGATCCACGTTGCGAAAGATTTCCTTCCATGCGCCGCGCATGACCTCGGCATTGTCGAAACGCTCGCGGTAGTCGCGGCGAAGCGCCTTCTCGAAAAACTTCGCCATGCCGGAACGCAACTCGGCGGGAAATTGCTCTGAGTCGATCACAGCCTCGGTGGACACGGATTGGGGATCACTTTTCCCGTCGCCGCCGCCCCACTTAGGATAGGAGCCGCCGGTCGCCATCTCATAGAGCGTGACCGCGACGGCATAGCGCTCGGCGTAGGAATCCCAGCGCTTCACCTTGCGACTGGAGAGGAAGGGGTCGATGTAGGGCGGTGTGCCGAGCTGAATGTCCTCGGGCGCGCTCGCCGAGAGCGAGAAATCGAAGACGACGAGGCGCAATGGGCCGTTCGCTGTCGAGCGCACGCCGAGATTGTCGGGTTTCACATCGCGGTGGGCGATGCCTTCCTTGTCGAGGAAGTCGATGGTCTGGAGCAGATCGTCGCCGAAGCGCTCGAGAAACTCGATTTCCATGCGACCATCTTCGCGAAGGCGCTGGGCGAGCGTCTTCTCGCCGGCGAGGTCCATCGTGAAGCCATGAATCTCGCCAAATTCGAAGAAATTGTGGACCGCAACGACATGGTGATGACGCAGCGGACGGAGGAGGTCGAATTCGCGTCGGACTCTCGCGTTATTTTCCGGCTTGGATGCCAGCTTGAGAACAAGTGCGCGGTTATTGACGTCTTCGACGAGAAGAACGAACGCCGTTGAGCCTGACCCCAGCTTGCGCCGAACCCGGAGGCCGTGCTGAAGCTCCTCGCCCGGAGCAGCCTCGCGCGGATCTGCCACGGGAGGCTGGTCGGGGGCTGTGAGCTCCTCCTCGATCTGGTCGATAGTTTTTAGGACGTCCTCTGCATCGAAGCGTAGGGAGCGGTCCGCATTCGCGGTGAAGCGCACGAGTTCCGCCAGGGCCTCGGGGACACCGTTCACGACGGACCGCAAATCGAGCGCGCCACCGTTCGCCGCCAGCGTATCTGCAAGGTCGAGAGCGCGCGCTGCGGGCGGACGGCCCGAGAAGAGGTGATAGGCGATGGCGCCCAGCGAAAAAATATCGAGTTCCGCCCCCTCGAGTTCATTGCCGGAGACCAGCTCGGGGGCAAGATAGACGGTTGAGGAGTCCTCGATCAGCTGTTCGGCATGCAGAGTGCGCGACACCCGAGTGTGCGCGGAGGTATGGCTTTCCGAGCGCGACAGACTGACCTGAAAGTTGAACAGGAGCGGACGCGGACGCTTCCCATCTGCTCCGACGGAAACGAGAATGCTCTGCGGCGAGAGGGCGCGGTGAACGACCTTCCGGCGGTGGGCGTAGGCGACCGATTCGGTAATGTCACGAAGTAGGTCGAGTCGGTCACCTACGGCAAGGGCATCTCCATTTTCCTGGAGGAATTCGTCCAACCGACGGCAGCCTGCAGGCAGTTTGAAGACCAAGGCGTGTCCCAGGTCAGTCGTAGTGAGCGTCTCAGCGTGAAGGACACCCGGATGATCGAGGCGATTGAGAATCTGGTATTCCCGCTCCGCGGCGCGGCGAACGGTGCGGCGCTCCTCCTCGGTGGATTGCTGGTTCTCGAGGTAAATGCGGATCAGCTTATCTCCGGACTTCGATGTCGCATGGCAGCCAACCCAGTCTTGATAGGAGCCGGTGGGACTGTCGAAGAAGAGTCGGTCGAGGCGGTAGTCCCCGGCCCTTCGCGTTTTTTGGATCGGACGGTTGGAGATTCCGCTTTGCTCGACGGCGGTGAGCGTCGCCCGGAGCGTGGGCGTGTCAATTGGGGGATGTTGAAACGGACGCAGCCCCGGCGCCTCGCGCCGTGAAAGAGCCGGTATAATCGTGCTGCGGTCGCAGACGCGCTGCGGATCGCTGAGAAGAAGTTTATTCGACTCATGAGAGCAAAAGACGAGTGCCTCGAAAAACGGGACGCGGAGATTCTTAAAAGCTTTCTGCCGGCTCAGCAGCGTGGCGAGCGCCTTGGCTTTCCGATTAGCGAGAAGCAGCGGATTCTCGGCGGTTTTTGAATGCCCCTCATAGGCCCAGGACCAGAGATTTCCCATTCCGGAAATGACGCCCCGGCGGCTCTTGATCTCGATGATGAAGGCACCCCATGGCGAGACGCAGAGAAGGTCGACCTCGTAGATCGAACCATTGTCGGCGACGAACTCAAAATTCGACCACGCGTGAATGTTCGACGAAGGCGGGAGGGACTGCTTGATGAAGTCGAGCGCCTCCTGCTCCCAAGAATAAGCTGAATGGGTGACGGTCGTCCAACGCATGAATGGCACATGATGGAAAGGCACCTCACGTAAGGCAATATTGATTGCCGAGCGGATTGCTATCACCAAGACAGCGAGGCACTATGCTCGAATCCGAATTCAGTCGCCGGGTTCCTAGAAGGCCGTGACTGGATGGACTGTCGCCACTGTCCACGATGGCCGGGAGGGATCGAAATAGTGGAATATCTTCGACCAGCATGAATGAGCTGCCTCCGCTCTGGACGTCGGATGTTTTCGAGCGGCGGCAAGCATTGCTTTTACGGAGATTAAAAGACGCTTTGCGTCTGTAGATACTTCCTGTTCTCTGGGGGCTCCCGAGGTCCCGCAGGACGAGATCTCTCACCTCGGAGGATTGCGCCGCTTTCACAGTGCTCGGGCCATCGGTCGTCAGCCGATTCTTTCTGAACGAAGGTGAGACAGACTCAATGGTGCTGCATCCGGCTGTTGGCACCTCCGAAAAGGAAGTGACTGTCGGAGCTCGCCTTTTTCGGAGAATGGCAAGGATCTCGAATTCATTTCTCAATGCCCCCCTATTTTGTGTTTGGCGATCCACTCATCGACTTCGTGATCGAGCAACCGTATATCTCCGCTAATTCTCCGCGCCGGACAACCTTCTCGATTAATCCAGTTTCGGATAGTTTTTTCGCAGTATTGTGTGCGTTCGGCGATCTGCGCGACCGTGCGATATTTCGGCGGCGGCAAGTCCACCGTACCTCCTTCAACTTGGACGCCATTTGCAAACCGGAGGCAGAGTTCGCCAGCCGTTACGGACAATTCGACTTTCGTGACATCCACACGCAGCTCCGTCATCATACCTATAGGATGTTGCGATCGGACGTTTCCGTCATCGGCTGCAGCGGTAATTTTTTTCCAATACCCGAAATTTTTTTCGTAGCGCTGTTCGGCAGCCTGCCAACGATGGCGATCAATGTACCCAGCCGCCGAGCGACTTCCGACAACTTTAACTTCTCGCCCGGTCAAAGGGAACGTTCTCAAAAGGGTTCTCCCTCGAAGAGTTATGACAAATTACGACAAAACATTTTCCCTCGCGTTCCGCTGAAGGGATTCAATTTCGAGCAAAGCGCCCGCAGAAGCTGATCTTAACAGCCTTGAGGGGAATTGAGGGGAATGAAAAGTGGCGACCCTAACGGGATTCGAACCCGTGTTACCGCCGTGAAAGGGCGGTGTCCTAGGCCACTGGACGATAGGGTCAATGGAGCCGAAAACTATGGGACTATGCTCACCAGGACGCAAGACCGAAGTTTGAAAACTCGTCAATTGGCGATCATACCGTCCTCGATGTGGAGAATGCGATCGCCACGCTGAGCGAGCGTCTTGTCGTGCGTGACGACAACAAGGGTGCGCCGATCTGCACGCCCGATGCCCAACAGCAACTCGATGATGGATTCCCCCGTGTGAGAGTCGAGATTGCCCGTGGGCTCGTCGGCGAAAAGAATGCTGGGATCGTTGATCAAGGCTCGTGCAATCGCGACCCGCTGTTGTTCGCCGCCACTCAGTTCGGCGGGTAGATGATGCAGACGCTCGGCCAGACCGACGCGCTCGAGCAATGCCTCACCTCGCTGTCGCGCCTCGCGACCACCGATCATTGCGGGTACGAGCACGTTTTCGAGAGCCGTGAGTTCGGGCAGGAGGAAATAGGATTGGAAGACAAAGCCCATGCGCGTATTGCGCAGCTTGGCGAGGCGCGAGCCTCCGATTCCATAAACGCTCGTCTCCTCGAAGGTCACTTCTCCGCCTTCGGGTCGCTCGAGCCCGGCCAAGGTGTACAGAAGCGTCGTCTTTCCGGCGCCGGATGCTCCACAGAGAAAGATCGCCTCGCCGGGCATGACCTCGAGGCTGATGCCTCGCAGGACCTCGATCGATCGGCGACCGATTTTGAATGAGCGCTTGAGACCTGTGGCGCGGAGCAGTGGAGCGTGTGACATGGCGAAGAAATTAGTACCCCGACGTGGCCAATGGCAGCGGGTTGCGCATGGTGGCGAACTGAGGCTTTTGATGAAGAATGGTCACGTCCAATACCGCGAGGACCCGGGCGAGATGCTCACGGATGAGCGTTTTCAAATCGTCGAAAATCCCGACCGACCGCGCATCCCAGGCGATCATGTCGTAACCCCGCGTGCGAGCAATGAAAATGGCCCGCTGGTTATGCGCCCGTTGAGAGATGACGATACAGTCCGGCGCACCATAGATCTCGGCTGCGCGTATGACAGAATCGAACGTCCGCATGCCGGCTTCATCCATGAGGATGCGGTCCGCAGGAACTCCGCGCGCGATCAGATCTTCGCGCATCATCCGGGGTTCGTTGTAATTCGGCTCGGCTCCGTTGCCACTCACGATGAGGCGGTGCACTTTGCCGGCATTGTAGAGCTTGGCCGCCGCATCAATACGGTATTCGTAATGCTTGTTCAGCCGGCCAGGGGCGACGTATTTCGATGTCCCGAGCACGAGACCGGTGTCCCGTTTGGGAACGTCGGCCAACCGCCCGTAGCAGCGACCGGAAGCGGAAACAATCACGGCAATCTCACTTCCCAGCCAGACGACGACTACCACGCCGAGCACCCATAGAAAAAGGCGTGTCAAAATCTTGATCCCGGTTCGCATGGTCGGCGCTTAAAGTCGGTCCTCCGCTTCGTGCTGACAAGTCGATCTTCTCGGGAGCGGGCGTGGACGCAGCCGCAGGCTCATGCTAGAGATGCGGCATGGTCAAAAAGCTTCTCCATACCAGGTATCGCGTCACTGATCTTGATAAGACGATTTCGTTTTACCGTGACGTGCTCGGCCTGGAAATCGTGCGCCAGTCGAAGAGCCCCCGCGGCTCGGAACTCGTGTTCTTCAAGGCTCCCGGTAGCGAGGAGGAAATCGAAATCTGCAAATACGATGCGAGCGGGCCTGTCCAAATTGGACCGGATGTAACCCATCTCGCCTTCGAGGTCGAGGATATGGAGGCATTTGCCCGCCATTCTGCAACGCTAGGCTACGCCTTGAGCGATGGTCCGACGAAGACCTCCAGCGGATCGGTGATCGCCTTCATCGACGCCCCGGAGGGATACGAGATCGAGCTGATTCAGAAGGCGAAATAGCGGTGCGTAGTAGCAAAAGAGTTCGGCGATTCCCTATATTTCTATAGAGAGTCGCCGCCACAAAATACCCTCCCAGATATCGGCACCTTTTTCGAGGTAAGCCGGTATTGCCGTGGGCAATACCCGCCTCTCACAGGCAGAAGATTCTGCCTAGAAACTTGCTACAATTACGGCCGAAGTCCGATCTGAAAAGGATGCCGTAAAAGCAACTTGCCCGGAGCGGTTCATTCCCGCCAGAGGGTTGAAGTTGAGGTCAGTAATCGTTTTGGCCGCCGACTTGATGGTCATGTTCTGACCAACCAGTGCCACCAATCGCAGGCCAGTCCCGGAGGCATTCGATACCCAGATCCCATTCTGCGTTCCTGCCGTTCCCAAGAGTACGACCTGACCGGCATCATTGCTTCCGGCGAGGGTGAAGCTTGCGAATGTGCTGCTTGTACCAGGCGCATTACCGCCGACAGCAGCTACCTGGATATACCCCGACCCGCCTTTGTTGTTTACCGTCGCGCGGAAGACACCCGTTGTTCCGGTGCTCGTCGTCGCGATAAATGCACAGTATTTTCCGTTGCGGCTCGGGCCCGATGTATCGGTGAAGCTGGAGAATGTTCCGCCACCTGGAGCCTTGTTCGTGATGACAGCAATCGGTTTGAGATTCGGGTTGTTACCCGCCCAGACGCCGACAAATTGCGGACTTCCCTGGATTTGCGCCGTCACAAAGCCCACATTTCTGTTTGAAATTACCGCATCGGAAAAATGACTGTATGTCGAAAGAAATGGCAATCCGATGACATTGGAATCGACCGTTGCAATCACGCTCTCCCCCCCGGTTCCGGAATAAGCAAATCCCTCAACCGCCTCGGTCGAAGTGATAAAGAAGTTTGCATTATATCCCACGGCGTTTTGCGCATCGACGCTCATCGAATGCGTCAGAAAATCCGACGAAAAACTTGTAAACGATACTAATGCCTTCTTAGAGAAGCTGTTCAGCTTAGGATCTGTAGGAAGCGCAATGCCGAAGGCCGAGGTTTTGGAATCGGTGAAGGTCGTTTTGTCTTTGGTTACCGTTTTGTAGGTAAATAGAACTTCTCCCCCAAAAGCCACGGCATTCCCGTTGTTGATGGCCACGTTTTCACACATCCGATAGAACTCGGAAGAGCCTGTTTCGATGCTCGAATTCTGAGGTACTCCTCCCCAACCGAAACCATCGTCAACGAAATGCCCGGCCTGGACGGCCACACGTGCAGCACCCTTTTTCGGCCGAACAACTACAGAGTTACTCGAAAATGCCCCCATCCCTCCGCCCGCAAGGATGCATGCGTAGGCCACATTTCCCTTATCGTTGATCGAGGGAGCACCAAAAGAACCTTGGAAAGCCCGAGTCGAGCGATAAACCGGAACGAGAATCGGATCTCCGAAACTATCGAGCCCCGTGTCGTAATGGTCGAAAAGCGATACTCCGGCCACTCGGTCGTGAGTTTGTGCATAAACCGTGAAGCTCTGAGCTTTGGCAGATCCGGCTAAAATTGTGTTAAGCACAATGGCCGCGCAACCTATTTGCGCGATGAACCGGGGGAAGGAAACCGTGGACATAATTCGGAAGGATGTGGGCAGAACTCGTTGGATTGCGTAACCAAGTGCCTCCCACCGGTAAAGCAGAAAAGTCTACAGGCAAGCAGAAAAGGGGAGAATTGTGACCCAGAAGAAAGGTCGCAAGAAAACTGCGGCCCGGCTGGTTTTTATTCCCTGTGACGGAAGCTCCCCCAAACACCCGCCTTTACCCTGCCAGCCGGGCCGCCTCCTGAATGCAAGGACTTCAAGCACGCAGCGTGCCAAGATCCCTAATATCGATCAGAATCTCGACACGGGCGGCTGAGTGCGATCTATAGACAGGGTGCAGCTGCGCCCCCGAGCCTTCCCCCTCATTCTGATTTGGATCGCATTCGCCGGATGGGTCGTTGCCGTCTGGATGCTGTCCTCGATTCCGGGCTCGCGAATTCCTTCGCTTCCGTTTGCCGAGGCGGACAAGGTCGCCCATGCCTGCCTCTATGCGTTCGGGGCATTTATTCTGACCGCCGCCATGCGCTGCGCACTATCCAGTGCAAAGTCGCTCGCATTGAATGGCGCAGCCCTGTTCATCATGATTGGCTTGGGTATTCTGGATGAAGTTCATCAGTTGAGCACACCGGGACGCAGCGGCGCCGACTTTTTCGATCTCACAGCGGACGCAGTCGGCTCCATACTGGGGATCGGCTTCTTCCATATTTTGCATGCACTCCGACATCAAAGATCGCATCACCAAGCTCCGGGAGCAGGTCGAGCACCATAACCGCCTCTATTATGAGCAGGCGGAGCCGGAGATTTCCGACCGTGAGTACGACGCTCTCTATCGGGAACTCGCCGATCTCGAAGCGACGCACCCCGAACTTGCCAGCGCCGAGTCCCCCACTCAACGCGTGGGCGGACGTGTGCTCGAGCAGTTCACCCAGGCACAGCATCTCGTGCGCATGCAGAGCCTGGACAATACGTACTCCGAAAAGGAGGTCGCGGATTTCGTCGAGCGGATGCAGCGGCTGTTGCCCGGCGCCACGATCCCGCTTACCATCGAGCCGAAGGTCGATGGAGTTGCCATTTCCCTGCTGTACGAAGATGGCAGGCTTGTGCGGGCAGTGACCCGCGGCGATGGCACAACCGGTGACGACGTCACGGAAAACGTCCGCACGATTCGTGCGATTCCACACACCCTCGACGGGCACGCGCCGGGCAAGGTTGAGATTCGCGGCGAAATTTACCTTCCGAAGAAAGAGTTCGCGCGGATCAATACCGAGCGCGATGAGGAGGGTCTGCCGGCTTTCGCGAATCCTCGCAATGCCGCAGCGGGTTCGCTCAAGCAGCTGGACTCTCGCATTGTGGCCCGCCGTGGACTGGGCGCGGTCTTTTATGGCTTCGGAGCCTTCGAGGGCGGAGAGCCACCCGTGACGCAGTCGGCGCTCATGCGTCAGCTGGAGACATGGGGAATGCCTGTGACCGGCTGGCTGCGCCGAGCGGCGAGCACCGAAGAAACGCTGACTGCCATCCGGGAGCTGGGAAATATCCGGCATGATTTCGTCTTCGAGACCGACGGGGCAGTGGTGAAGGCCGACCAAATCGACCAGCAGCGCGAGCTTGGCTCGACCAGCAAGGCACCTCGCTGGGCGATGGCCTATAAATATGAGCCCGAGCGCGCCGAGACCAAGCTGCGCGAGATCACCGTGCAGGTCGGTCGCACCGGAGTGCTCACACCGGTCGCGGAACTCGATCCCGTGTTCGTAAGCGGAAGCACCGTAAGCCGCGCCACGCTGCACAACGAGGATGAAGTCCGCCGCAAGGACATCCGCATCGGCGATACTGTCGTGATCGAGAAGGCCGGGGAGGTCATTCCCGCCGTGGTGCAGGTGCGCATAGACCTGCGCAATGGAACGGAGAAGGAATTCCAGATGCCCAATGTCTGCCCAGCTTGTGGAGCACCCGTAGTGCGCGAGGCCGGCTTCGTCGCGGTGCGATGCGTGAATCTGCATTGTCCCGCGCAGCTCACGCGGCTGATCGAGCATTTCGCCATGCGCGGCGCGCTCGATATCGAGGGATTGGGAGACAAGGTCGCCGTCACCTTGGTCGAACGCGGCCTCGTCCGATCTCCGCTCGACTTGTTCGAGCTTCAGCTCTCCGATCTCGCGACCCTGAATCTCGGCACTGATGAAGAGCCTCACACCTTCGGCGAAAAGAATGCGCGCAAACTCCTCGATGCGCTCGAGCGGGCCAAGACACTGCCGCTCTGGCGCTGGATTCACGCGCTCGCGATCCCCGAGGTCGGCACAGTCACAGCCCGCGAGATCGCCGCATTGCATGCCGATCTGCCCGCCGTCGCGAATTCCGAAATCCTACGCGATATCGTGCGGCTCAGCGAAATTACCGGCTCGAATCCCGGCAAAAAGGAACTCTCCAAAGAAGATCGCGAGGCTCTCAACCACGAAGCGAATGCTCTCGGCGAAAAGCTGCTTGCAGCCGGCGCCGCAAAGAAGTCGAAAGGCGCAAAGCATCCGCGTGATGTGAATACGCCGGTCGGACCCGTCGCCGCAAATGCAGTGATCGCCTGGTTCTCGAAACAGGAAGGTCGCGAGACTCTCCATCGGCTCGAGAAATATGGAATTCATCCCATTTCGGATTCCCAGCCGGCGGCGGCTGCACAGGGAAGCCCAATCACCGGCAAGACATTCGTCATCACCGGCACACTCAGCGCACCTCGCGAGGAAATTGCCGATCAAATCCGTAGCCTTGGAGGAAAAGTCTCCAGCTCAGTAAGTCGGACCACCGATTACCTGCTCGCCGGAGAGGAGGCCGGATCAAAGCTTACCAAGGCAACCGAGCTTGGCGTGCCCGTACTGGACGAAGCAGCATTTCGCGCATTGATCGGTTCGGCGGGCGGCAGCACTTCGCAACTCGACTTGTTGTAATTTTTTCACTCCAAAAGCTCGACGATTCGAGAAATGGTGGATGGGTGAACTCCGATCTCCCAAGTCTTTACGAACATTACATCCTGCCCACTTATGGACGCTTCGACCTCTCGATCGATCGCGGAGCGGGCAGCCGGGTCTGGACGGAAGAGGGACGCGAGCTCATCGACTTCGGCGCAGGAATTGCCGTGTGCTCGCTGGGGCATGCGAATCCCCGTGTCACGCAGGCCGTGACCACACAGGCCGCCAAGCTCGTCCATACGTCGAATCTCTACCGCACACGGCCCCAGGCCGAGCTGGCAGCCAGGCTCGTGCGCAATATCGATCTGGATGGAAAGATCTTCTTCTGCAACAGCGGTGCAGAAGCGAACGAAGGTCTCATCAAATTGGCGCGGAAATTTGGCAGCGCGACAGGTCGCTATGAAATCCTGACTTTCCGAAACTCCTTTCACGGCCGGACGATGGCGGGCATCTCTGCCACGGGGCAGGAGAAGGTCAAGGTCGGCTTTGCGCCCTTGCTCGAGGGTTTCCAGCATCTGCCGCATAATGACTTGGAAGCAGTCCGCGCCGCAGTCGGACCAAAAACCGTCGCAATTTTGCTCGAGCCCATTCAGGGCGAGGGCGGCATCCATCTTGCGACGCCGGCGTTCCTGCGGGGCCTGCGCGAGATCTGCGACGAACATGGCCTGCTCCTTCTCTTCGATGAGATCCAATGCGGCCTCGGGCGCACCGGCGACTGGAGGGGCTGGAAATCCATCGTCCCCGTCGGTGTCGAGCCCGACGGCATAAGCTGGGCCAAGGGCATTGCCAATGGCTTCCCGCTAGGTGCTTTCTGGGTACGCAATCGGGAGCTCGATGAGCGCGGTCCGCTTTGTAATTTGCTTGGCCCCGGCACCCATGGCACCACTTACGGCGGCAATCCGGTCGCCTGTGCTGCCGCATTGGCCGTGCTCGATGAGATCGAGGAAAAGCAACTCCTCGCACATACCCGCGAGCTCGGAACGTATTTCGCGGAGGCACTCTGCTCGCTGCAGTCTCCGCTGGTGGCGGAGGTGCGTGCGCTGGGATTGATGATCGGGCTCGAGCTCGCGGCGGATTTCAAGGAGCAGCTCGGTCTTTCCGACAGCCGTGTGCCGTCCCTTGCACTCACCTCGATACTCATGGATGCCGGCCTGCTCGTCATCCCGGCAGGCGAACGCACGATCCGCTTCCTGCCGCCACTCAATGTGTCGCGGGAAGAGATCGATGCCGCCGTGGCGATTCTGCGCCCGGTCCTCGCGCAAAAATAGCCGCGACCCGAGGCCCACGAGAAACAGGATTGCTCCGACACCCACAGGTCATTACAAACGCCGGGTGAAACACCTGCTGTCCATCGAGTCGCTGTCCCGAGAGGAGATCATCGAGATCCTCGACGCGACCACCGAAATGAAGGCCACACGCGGCCGGCATTCCGCGCATCCGCTGCGGCATCAATGCTGGGCGATCATGTTCGCCAAGAGTTCCACGCGTACACGCGTAAGCTTCGAAGTCGGCATTCGCGAGCTGGGCGGCGATCCCATGTTCCTTTCGTCCAACGACATTCAGCTCGGTCGCGGCGAGCCGATCAAGGATACGGCCCGCGTCATGGGCCGCATGCTGCACGGCGCCGTCATTCGCACCTTTGCCCAGCGCGATGTCGAGGAGTTTGCGGAATACAGCGGCATTCCCACAATCAACGCCCTCACCGATGAGGAACATCCCTGCCAGATTCTCGCCGATCTTTTCACGATTCGCGAGAAACGCGGCAGCCTGGATGACCTGACCGTCTGCTTCGTGGGTGATGGCGACTGCAATGTGCCTCGGTCCTGGATCTGGGCCGCGGCGAAGCTGGGCTTCGAGTTGCGCATTGCCGCTCCCACCCATTTCCAGCCGCCGGCCGATCTGCTCGCGCGCGCCGGTGGCAGGATTGCAGTCACTACTGGCCTCCAGGATGCAGCCGCCGGTGCCGATGTCCTCTATACGGATGTCTGGGTCAGCATGGGCAAGGAGGACGAAGCCGCCTACCGCATTGCCCAGCTCAGCGGATATCAAATCAATGACGAACTCGTCTCGATCGCCAAACCAGGAGCCCTCGTGATGCATTGCCTCCCCGCCTATCGTGGGAAGGAAATCACCGATGCGACTCTGGAAGCGCATGCGGATACCATCTTCCAGGAGGCCGAAAACCGCCTCCATGTCCAAAAAGCGGTGCTCAGCATGCTGACCCGCTAAAATCAGTACCAACCATTAAATCCAAAATTGCCGCTTGCATCGGCGCACAAATCCGGCACTATTTCCGGTCCATCATTTTCCGGCCATGAGCGTGATCGCCACTATTGAGAACGAACAACTAAAGAAAGACGTCGCGGACTTCGCCGTGGGCGATACCGTTAAGGTCCACACCCGCGTAATCGAAGGCGACAAAGAGCGCATCCAGATCTATTCCGGCATCGTAATTGGCCGCAAGGGAACGGGCATCAGCGCGAACTTCACCGTCCGCCGTATCAGCTACGGTGAGGGTGTCGAGCGCGTGTTTCCGGTTCACTCCCCTCGCATCGCCAAGATCGAAGTCGAGCGTAAGGGTGCTGTCCGCCGCGCGAAGCTGAACT
>Ga0207702_10000425_pt1 | contig 48324 bp, 40 predicted proteins | sample KBSCornC62_FD_184302 | JGI IMG/M metagenome (GOLD analysis project Ga0207702, IMG submission 184302) | Corn rhizosphere microbial communities from Kellogg Biological Station, Michigan, USA - KBS Corn C6-2 (SPAdes) (version 2) | ecosystem: Host-associated > Plants > Roots > Rhizosphere > Soil ... | reverse complement strand
ATTTTATGTTTTCAGATTCTGCTGGAAGTTTTTCATTTGCTGCGTTCAACCACCGGTAAAGGCGAAAACATAAAATGCCACCACTACGTTCTTCTTGCCGCGGTAGTCGCTCAGTTTCATGTCTTTCAGGTCGGTGCCGTCGAAATACTTCAACGTGAAGTCCGGGGCCATATCACCCACCTTGGGCATGCTCGAAGCCTCCTTCTTGTTTTGGGCAGACGCAGGGGGCGTCACTGCAAGTGAACCGGCCAGCAGCAATCCCGCAGCCAGCAGGCCTGAGTACCTTATTTTCATTTGAACTCCTCCCACAGGAGTGTTGGAAAAGAATACTCCGAAGCCGCCCTTGCGGTAAAATGAGAATGCAACTCGGCACCTCCCAACGCACCTTTCACGTTGCTCAACCGAGCGCAAAGACAGTACATTTCAAATCAAAATTGGCTCGTCCAGGAAGCGTGACGCCATGAGCACCGCCACTCTGAACGATATCTTCTTCGCTACCGTCGAGCGCAATCTCGATCAGGTTATGCTGTATCGCGAGAACGGGAAATGGCTGCCCATATCGGCTCGCGAGTTTGGGCATAGGGTCGTCCGCACCGCTCACGCCCTCCATGCCCTGGGCATCAAACCCGGCGATCGCGTGGCCATTCTCAGTGAAAATCGTCCGGAATGGTCGACCGCCGACATGGCGATTCTGCTGCTGAAGGCCGTAACCGTCCCTCTGTACACAACGCTCACAGCCGAGCAGACTGCTTTCGCCCTGGCTGACTCCGGATGCCGCGTCATCTTTCTCTCCTCCGACCAGCAGTTGCACAAAGTTGTCTCGATCCTTCCGCAGACGCAAATCGAGAAGATTGTCAGCATGGATTCTCTTGAGTTCAACGGGGATCTCGCTCCGTTCGCGGACAAATGCGTGAACATGCGGCAGATTACGAAAGACGGCCCAACCACGCTGGGAATGGAAATCGAGGCCCGCGCTCGATCGACCGCGCCTGACGACCTCGCCACCATCGTGTACACCTCAGGCACCACCGGCACATCCAAAGGCGCGATGCTCACCCACGGCAACATCGCCTCGAACATCCAGTGTTCCCTGCTGGGCTTCGACATGCGGCCAGGCTTGATCAGTATTTCTTTCCTGCCGCTGTGCCACATTACTGCGCGCCATGTGGATTTCTCGATGTTCTACCACGGCGTGACGCTCGCTTACTGTTCCTTCATCCAGGATCTGCCGCAGGCGCTGCAGGAAGTGCGGCCGTCCGTTTTCGTCGCAGTGCCTCGCGTATACGAAAAGATCTACGCCCAAGCCGAACTGAAAGCGAAGGCCTTTCCCAAACGCGCGATCTTCGGCTGGGCTCTCAGCGTCGGACGCCATCATAAGCCCGAAATCCTGGCGGGAAAAACTCCTGCATCGTTTAGCTGGAAACTCGCCAACAAACTGGTCTTCTCAAAGATTCGCGAAGGTATGGGCGGACAGGTCGGAACTTTCGTTTCCGGAGGCGCTCCGCTGGGACGCGAACTTGCCGAATGGTACGCGACTGTCGGCATCCGCATTCACGAAGGATACGGGCTCACCGAGACATCTCCGGTCATTGCAGTTAACACGCCGGCGAATCACCGCATTGGCACGGTTGGCAAGATTCTGCCCAACATTGAGGTGCGCATCGCGGAAGACGGCGAGATCCTGGTGCGCGGCCCGTCGGTTTTCAAAGGCTATTGGAATCGTCCCGAAGAAACGAAAGCCGCCTTTGAGAACAATTGGTTCAAGACGGGCGACATCGGCAACATTGACGCTGATGGATATCTCTCCGTGACCGATCGCAAGAAAGAACTCATCAAAACCTCAGGCGGAAAATTTATCGCGCCGCAGCCCATCGAGAGTTCGTTGAAACTCAGTCCGCTGGTCGGAGTCGCTGCCCTTCTCGGCGATCGCCGCAAATTTGCCGCTGTCATCATTTCCCCGAATTTCGCTCTGCTGGAACAATGGGCGCGCGACAACAAAATACCTTTCGCGACCCGCGCTGACCTGGTCGCCCACCAGAAAGTGCAGGACCTCTACGCGGAGATCGTGGAAGGCATCAACCAGAAGTTGGCGCGCTTCGAGAAATTGAAACGGGTGATCGTGGTGCCAGACGAATTCACGGTGGATAACGGCGCTTTGACGCCCAGCATGAAACTCCGCCGTCGCGTAGTCGAAGAACGCTACCGCAAGCAGATCGACGACCTTTACGCCCAAGCCGAAGGCGTTACGGTGCCGTGAACTCAATCTGGGGACAGCCTCCCTCGGCTGTCCATGCGCGCAAGCGCCGGTTATTCACAAGTAAGGGCGGGGAAGAACCAGCGAAACCCTCACATCGGATCTCGTCGAGCGCCTTCGTCTCCTGCGTGGTTTGAGAATACAATGTTCACATGTCGGACTTATTGATCATTGCCGGACGTTCCTTCCGCTCCCGGCTTATTGTTGGCACAGGCAAATACAAGTCCTTTCAGGAAACCGCGCGGGCGCTGGAATCCAGCGGCGCCGAGATGGTGACGGTCGCGGTTCGTCGCGTCAATCTGGATCGCAGCAAGGAATCGCTGCTCGACTACATTGATCCCAAGAAGTACTTCCTGCTCCCGAACACGGCTGGATGCTTCACCGCCGATGAAGCGATCCGCGCGGCGCGGCTCGGCCGCGAAGTAGGGATCTCCGATTGGGTCAAGCTGGAAGTCATTGGCGATCAGGCAACACTCTATCCTGACGTGCAGGCGACCCTCGAGGCTACTCGCGTGTTGGTGAAAGAAGGCTTCACAGTTCTGCCTTACACATCCGACGATATTGTCTTCGCGAAACGTCTGATTGATGCAGGCGCGGCCACGATCATGCCTCTAGGTGCACCCATCGGCAGCGGCATGGGCATCCAGAATCAGGCTCACATTCGCATTCTGCGCGAGATGATCAGCGGGGTTCCGTTGATCGTCGATGCGGGAGTCGGCACTGCATCGGATGCCGCGATCGCCATGGAACTCGGAGCAGACGCGGTCCTGATGAATACAGGCATCGCGAACGCTCAGGATCCGGTGCTCATGGCGGAAGCGATGAAGCACGCCGTGCTGGCCGGAAGGCAAGCCTATCTCTCCGGCCGAATGCCGAAGAAGCTATACGCGACCGCCAGTTCACCGCTGGAAGGCGTCGTCCGCTAGGGAGCATCGTGTCATCCTGAGCGAAGCGAAGGATCTGTGCATCCGCTGCTGGCAACGAATTGCAGAGGTCCTTCCCTTCGGTCAGGATGACACCTGTTAGTCAGAACAACGCCAGTCGGGTCAGGATGACACCAGTCGGAAAAAGATGAAGGGCGGCTTCGCAGCCGCCCTTCAGACTTTCACGTGCCTACTCGATCACAGCATTTTCGCGCTGTCGACGTGGATGGAATCACCTTTCACCGTTCCAGTCACAGCGATGTGATGTCCTTCATGTCCCTGCAGCGCGTCGGGATTATCGACCATCAGCACTTTCTGATCGCCGTCGGTGACCACGACCATCTTCGCTCCGCCCTCGAGGCATTTCTTGGTGCAGGCCTCTGCCTTGGCGTTCGCGCCTTTCGCGCCGCACTTGTCGTCGCTTACCCATCCCTTCACGGTTGAACTCTTCCCCATGTCATCGAATGCCATTGCAGAAATCGCGAGCACGAAGCAAATGGCAAGGCAAATCAGCAGCACTTTTCTCATGACCGGTAGTTCTCCTTTTTGAAATTCAGGTTGCGGCCCACACCGCAACGGAACTGACGTTCGCCCGGGAATCAGGCTGGTGCGCCTGCGGCAAGCAATCCCGGCGTGTATTGAAGCAGAGGGAATATACCACAGACCTAACCTGAAATTGTCAGCCGCGTCGCCCTCGCAATCGGCAAATTAAACTTATGACAACCGGGCTTCATTACTTTTTCGCCGAGTGATTCGGAGGCGGCGCAGCTTTGGCTGGAGAGGGCGGAACATAAACATACTCTCCGGGTTTCGCGTACCCCAATTGCTCGCGGGCTTCCTTTTCGATCGCCGTGTGATCCGTCTTGAGCCCCTGAACCTGCTGGGTATAACGCTCATTGTCCTGCTGCACTTTCGTGATCTGCTTCCGCAGGGTTTCGTATTCCGCGCGCTTCTGTTTGTAAACCACCATCCCATTCGCGCCGAACATAACATGCACAAACAGCGAGATGGCGAGCAAGGCGACCGTGATCGTCGCTAAGCGCCGCCGCAATGCATAAATCCGCATGGCGGTTGGACGGACGCACTCAATCCAGGAAGCTGCCAGCGCTTCCGCCTGGGGCGCGCGTTCCGCCATGGCTCGCAATCTATCTTGCGGCACTCGCGGTATTCGGTTGATTAGAGTCAGACGCTTCATCGAAAAATTACACTCTGTCAGCCTGAGCAAAGTGAAGGACCTATGCATTCTCTGCCGCACACAAACTGCATTGATCCTTCGCTTCGCTCAGGATGACAACTCGAAATCTATTCAAAAATCCAGTTCTTGGCGGCCGCGCTCAGCGTATTCAGTCCCTCTTCGCTGCGTGCTTCGCTATAAACGCGCACAACCGGTTCTGTCCCGGACAGCCTGTAGCAGACCCAGGATCCATCACCGAATACCAGCTTCAGTCCGTCCTTGCGAACGACCTCGCTAACCTTGTGCCCGCAAAACTCGCGCGGATCAGACTTCAACTTTTCAGTGAACTTCGTCTTCACCTCCGTCGTCAATCGGAAGTTCTCGCGTTGGGGAAAAAACGAACCAACTTGGTTACTGATTCCCTTCAATTGTTCGCGTAAGGACTTCCCTCTCTTTGCGACCGCCTCACAGCACAGCAATCCCGCAAGAATGCCGTCTTTTTCCGGCACATGATGACGGATCGACAAGCCTGCGCTTTCTTCTCCACCGATTGCGATCTTGTCCTGCATAATCAGCTCGCCAATGTATTTGAAGCCCACGGGCGTTTCGTACAACTCGACTTCATACTTCCTGGCAAGCGCGTTGATCAGGTTCGTGGTCGCAACAGATTTGGCAACACCGTTTTTCCAGCCGCGACTCTCCACCAGATAATCGAAGAGCACCGCAATGATGTAATTCGGCTGCAGAAAGGTCCCGTCCGCATCGACGATTCCGAAGCGATCGGCATCGCCATCAGTGGCGATTCCGATTTGCGCTCCCGTCTCACGCATCTTCTCGCGCAACGGTTCCAGCAGGTGATCGTCGGGTTCCGGCGCGTGTCCACCGAAGAGCACGTCACGGTAATCGTGCACGGTTGCAACCTGCACACCAGAGCTGCGCAAAAGTTCATCCGAGTATTCGCGCGCGGCTCCCCACATAGGATCGAAAACCACTTTCAATCCTGCCTTGCGGATGGCGTTCAGATCGATGGTTTCGCGCAGGCGCGTCAGGTAATCCGGCTTGGGATCAAGCGCTTCACTTTTGCCGGAGCCGTTTGAAGACTTGGGTGATCCGGCACTGTCTGCGGCTACAATCTCTGCCTCGATCCTGTTGGTCACTTCGGGCAGCGCGGGACAGCCATCAGGAGTTGAGAACTTAATCCCGTTGTATTCGGGAGGATTGTGCGAAGCAGTGAAATTGATCGCGCCATCCGCGTGGTGATGGATCACTGCGTAGGAGAGAGCGGGAGTCGGCGCCGGTTCGGCGGCGACCAGTGGAGTGATGCCGTGCGCCGAAAGGATTTCAGCGGCCATCGAGCAGAATGTCTCGCCCAGAAATCTGGGATCGCGGCCCACAATGACGCGAGCCCCGTTCGGCTTCTGCGAGGCCACGTAGCGCGCGATTCCAGTCACTGCGCGACGTACATTGGCAAAGGTAAAATCCTCCGCCATGACGGCGCGCCATCCGGATGTGCCAAACTTGATTTGCGTCGGCATAAGCGAACCTTTCACAATGCCTGCGGACCGTCCAAGCGGAAAGCGGGCGGTTCAGAACTGATGGCTGATTTTATATGACCGATAAAACAATCGTCCTCTCGACCGCGGGATCTCAGGACGAAGCCCGCAAAATTGCCCAACATCTCGTCCAACATCAATTGGCAGCATGCGTAAACATCGTTCCCCATATCGAATCCATTTATCGATGGCAAGGAAAGATGGAATCGAGCGCGGAATGGTTGCTGCTGATCAAGACGACTCACCAGAAATTCGCCTCAGTTCGAGACGCAATTCGGCAACTGCATTCTTATGATCTTCCGGAATGCATGGCAATCGCAATTGAGGACGGCAGTTCGGCATATCTGGACTGGATCGACGAATCTCTGAAGTAGTTTTCAAGCAGCTCGCCCGCGCAGGTTCAAGCGCCAGTAATCCAACAGAAACGGTGGATCGTCCTGGGCGGCTTGCTCGGTCAGGATGCTCATGAAATCCAGGCGCTCTTGCAATGTCGGTATGTTTTCCAGATGGCGTCGCAGAACGATGTTGCGCATGAATTCGTTGTAATGTGCGGCATCGTCCAAAACCGTGGGCGCGGCTTCGACCGAGGTTTCCACATCTACAAATCCGGCGCGGCGCAAAGTCGCGGCAGCGCCTTCCGCATCCTCGTAGAGCCAAGGCTCGCGAAAACCGGAGAAGTATGGCGCGAATTTTGCAGTCTCGGCCAGTGCGTTGGTGCGATTGCGCAGGCGCCTGATGTTTGGTCCGCCTCCGCATTGCGCTTCCAGCCAACCACCAGGAACCATCACATCATGCAGGTTGCGAAACAGCCGATCGTGATCGAGCACCCAATGGAAAGCCGCGGTGCTGACGACTACGTCGAATGCGCGCCTGAGCGGCAGGTGAAGCAGATCACTGACCACCAGATTCAGCCGAGTTCCGAAGTCTTGCCACAGGTGCTCGCGCGCGAAGTGCAGCATGTTCTCGGAGAGATCGATTCCGACCACGTGTCCGTGCGGCAAGGCTTGCAGCAAGTCGGCGGTGAGACGTCCGGTTCCGCAACCTGCGTCGAGGACTCGTTCGTCTCCGCGAAGGTTCAGGCGGGATAGGACTTTTTTGCCCCAGCTGACCTGTGGAGACGACAGTCGATGATAAACGTCGGAGTTCCACTCGCGGACTGCGGATCGGTCGGTCACAACATTTTCGGCCGCGGATTTACACAGATCTTCACGGATTAAAATCCCAGCTTAGATCGCGTCCAGCGCTTGATCCAGATCATCCAGAATATCGTCTACGTTTTCGATTCCTACTGATATGCGAACCAGGCCATCGGTGATGCCAATCGCTTTACGACCCTTTTCTTCTAACGCTGCGTGGGTCATGGTCGCGGGGTGGGAGATCAGGGTTTCGACGCCACCTAGCGACTCGCCCAAGGAACAAACGCGCACTCTCTTGAGCATCTTATTCGCATTCCTCATCGATCCGGTTTCGAAAGTGATCATCGAACCGAAACCGCTCATCTGGCGCTTGGCGAGGGTGTGTTGAGGATGATCGGGCAAACCGGGGTAGAACACCGCTTTTACTTTTTTGTGATTGGCGAGAAAGTCGGCCACCTTGCGGCCGCTGTGGTCGTGGATTTCCATGCGGGCAGCCAGCGTCTTGACTCCCCGCAGAACCAACCAGCATTCGAAGGGCGACAGAATTGCTCCCGAGGCCTTCTGCAAGAACGCGAGTTTATCGGCGTCTTCCTGGCGGGCACAAACAACGACTCCTCCTAAACCGTCGCTGTGGCCATTGAGGAACTTCGTAGTCGAGTGGACGACCATATCCGCACCTAAGGAAAGCGGCTGCTGGAAGTAGGGCGACATGAACGTGTTGTCCACGATTAGGGCGACTTTCTTGCGACGGGTAATGGCGCTGATCGCGGCTAGGTCGCTCAGGCGCATCAGGGGATTCGTGGGCGTCTCCACGTAAACCATCTTCGTGCTCTTACGGATCGCCCGTTCGACATTCTTGGCATCCGACGTGTCGATGTAGGTGAATTCCAGGCCGAAATCGGCCATCACCTGATTGAAGAGGCGTGGCGTTCCGCCGTAGAGATCGTTGCCGCAGACTACGTGATCGCCCGCCTTGAGCGTGTTGACGATGGCGTGGATTGCTGCCATTCCGCTGGCAAAGACGCGGGCGGCGAGTCCGCCTTCGAGGGAAGCAAGATTCTGCTCCAGGCGTGTGCGCGTGGGATTGGAGACGCGGGAGTATTCGTAACCTTTATGCTCGCCGATTCCCTGCTGGACATAGGTTGACGTGGGATAAATCGGGACCGTAACCGCGCCAGTGAGCGGGTCGGGTTCCTGTCCGGAGTGGATGGCGCGGGTGGCGAAGCCTAGATTTTTAGCGTTCTCTTTCATGTTCCATTTTGGGAGAGCAAGCTTTTTGGAGTACCCCCTCCCCCCTACCGGTCTCCTGGAATGAGAGAGTTAGAGGAAATTCTGCAAAAAATCTGTGGGCTGCAGCCACTAAGGGGCAAAATCTTGATTCTCCACTACTTAGCTGTTCTTCGTTCACGTTTGCCCGCGTACTTTACAGGTTCATTCAGATTTCCGCTCTGAGTCAAGGTTATATGAACATTGCGGCGGCTGATGGGCTGTGGAAAACTTCCCGGCCCGGGTAGATCGATTAACGCCGATTGGGATCAGATTCCACCTTCGAAGATTTTCTTCGAGAGGTAGCGTTCCGCTGAGTCTGGGACGATTGTTACTACTCGCTTCCCTGCTCCCATACTTTTCGCGACCTTTAGTGCCCCGAATACGGCTGCGCCGCCGCTGGAGCCCGCGAGGACGCCTTCTTTCGCGGCAAGGTCCTTGACTGTGTCGAAGGCTTGTTCATCGGTCACCATCAACACCTGATCGCAAACGGAGGGGTCGAACGTCTTCGGGATGAAGCTGGCGCCGATCCCTTCAACCTTGTGAGGGCCGGGTTGACCTCCTCCCAGGACTGATCCCTGAGTCTCGACAGCGTAGGTTTGCGCACCTGGCAACTTCTCTTTGACGTAACGGGCTACGCCGGAGAAGGTTCCGCAGGTGCCGCAGCCAAGCACTAGTGCATCCATGCGGCCTTCCATCTGTTCAAAGATTTCGTGGGCGGTGGTTTCGTAGTGATAGTCGGGATTGGCGGGATTCTCGAACTGTCCTGCCATGAAAGCCATCGGATCGCTCGCAACCAACTTTTTTGCGCGGTCAATAGCGCCCTGCATGCCTTCGTCATCCGGGGTGCGAGTAACCTCGGCGCCCAGGGCGCGCATGATGATCACTTTTTCCTGCGAAAAGTTTTCCGGAACGAAAAGGCTGACTTTGTAACCGCGATTGACGCCGATCAGAGCCAGCCCGATTCCGGTATTGCCGGCCGTAGCTTCGACGATAGTGCCGCCAGGGCTAAGTCTTCCGTCCTGCTCGGCGCGGCGGATGATCCCGATAGCGGCGCGGTCCTTCACGCTTCCGCCCGGGTTGAGGTATTCGAGCTTGGCAAAGACGTGGGCCGATCCGGGTGGAACCAGGCGCTTGAGCTGCAACATAGGAGTTTCGCCGACTAACTGAGTGATGTCATCAGCGACGCGGAGGCGGGACATTTCCGGAGTTTTGGAACGCACGTTACAGGGTACGGGGAGAGGATGGAATCGTCAATCGGAGGAAGTCTTCAGGTTTTCTAATCGAACAGGGGATCCGCCCCTCAAGTGAACAGATGCTGGCGCCGATTTCTCCTACAGAGAAATTCTGAGGGAGAACCGTATGCACCGCTGGTTGTTGAGATGCGTCCTTTGTTGCCTATGGGCGGCCCGGATCGGAGAAGCGCAGGAGTTCAGAGCGTGGAACCGCACCGTGCAAGTGCATGGATTCCTATCGCAGGGATTTGTGAAAACGGATCACAACAACTGGCTGACGATGAACACCCGCGCGGGAAGCGGGGCGATGACGGACATGGGGCTGAATATGTCATCGCAGTTGACGGACAAGTTCCGGGTGGGAGCGCAGGTGTATGACCGCAATCTGGGGCAGTTGGGACAATGGCATCCATCGCTGGACTGGGCGGTGGCGGATTACAGGTTCACCAACTCGCTTGGGGTACGAGCGGGGAAGGTGAAAACGACACTTGGCCTGTACAACGATTCCCAGGATCTGGATTTTCTCCGCGTCTTTGCATTGCTTCCCCAAGGTGTGTATCCGACGGATTTACGCGATACGACGATGGCGCATGCCGGTGCAGACCTTTACGGCGACATTGGCGTTGCGCATCACCTTGGGAAAATTGCCTATACCGCGTACGTCGGACAGCGCAGCGACAGCCTGTACAGCGGGTATCGCTATATGGTGCAGCAGTGGGGAGTGTTTTTCCAGCAACTGGGTGGTCTGCAATATGGAGCAGACCTGCGCTGGAATACTCCCCTCGAGGGTCTGCTGATTGGAGCTTCGCGAATCAACCAGGCACTGACTGGAAAAGGAAAATACGTAAACCTGCTAAATCCGCTTGCTGGACGAATTCCCTACCGAACTTCAACAAACACAGACTGGGCAAATCAGTTTTACAGTGAATATCTGTACCGCCGATTACGCTTGGATGCGGAATACCGGCGCTTCTACGACAACACTCCCTATGTGCCTGGTTCTAATATCGGAACGGATGTGCGTGCCTGGTATGTAATGGGCAGCTATCGGATCCGTAAGCACATGGAGGTCGGATCCTATTACTCACGGTACACCGTCAGGCACACATTCGCGGGACTCGCGAGCGCCTTTGGTCCCGCCAACTCAGACCTGAGTCTTCCGCAAAACCACATATATGACAAGGTGATTGCCGCGCGAGTTGATCTGAACCGGTTCGTGTTCGTGAAGCTTGAGGGCCATTTCATGGATGGATATGGATTCGGCGCCTATCCAAACGGCTTTTATCCCGGGCAGAACCCAAGCGGATTTCAGCCCAGCACGAAAGCCGTGGTGCTGAAGACAGGATTCAAATTCTGAGGGTATGAGAGAGACACAGAGACACAGAGAAATCCCATGACACGCATACAACGGCTGATGCTTCTCGCGGCGTGGATCCTGATCACGAACCTGCAGTCATTCCCACGTGAGATCAAGATTGTGGCCAGCCCGGACCTGAGGGCGGAGACCATCGCGGCCGGAGAACTCAAAAGCCTCTTTCTGCTGCAAAGGAGGACATTGCGCGACGGTACCTCAATCGAACCTGTGCTACAGAAGCCCGGTGCTGTACACGAAGCATTTCTTAAGGAATATCTCGGTCGTGATGGTGAAGAGATTCGGGCTTATTACCAGGGTCTGGTGTTTACGGGAAAGGCCTCGATGCCCCGCGAAATGAGTTCGGACGCGGAAATGGTTGCTTATGTGGCGCGCACTCGCGGCGCGATCGGGTATGTGAGCGGCGGAGCCAATACCGACAGCGTGAAGGTCTTGACTGTGGCCCCGGAGTCCTTCAGAAGCGAAAGAATTCTGCTGAAACGAGTTGAGCCTGAATACCCGAAAGAATTGCAGCAGCGCCGCATCGCGGGCACGGTGCGCCTGGCACTCACGGTGTCTCCAAGAGGATCGGTGGAGGACGTGCGAGTGATGGGAGGCAACCCGATTCTCGCTGAGGCCGCAGAGAAGGCCGCGAAGGAGTGGGTGTATTTCCCGTCGGCGACGAGTAGCACGATCGAAGTCAGTATCGCGTTTGCAGTGCGGCCGTAGTAGTGGTCAGGCCGCCAACGACTAGTGGACCTGCTTCTCGTTGCCTTACAGCTATAATGCCGTGCACTCCATTTGGAAAGGAATCGCATGCGACGCTTTGCCGCTTTGCTGCTGATTTGCGCTTTGAATTTTTCTGCTCTGACCTATAGCGCTGATGAAACTCTCCTGGTGGGATACTCTCCTCGATCCAGCCAGACCGAGCGCGACTGGGAAAACAAATTTCGCGCCATCCCCGATCCAGCCAACCTTCGTGAGTACATGAAGCGGATGAGCGCGCGCCCACATCATGTTGGCTCGCCTTACGACAAAGACAATGCTGAATGGATTCTGGCGCGGTTCAAGGAGTGGGGGCTGGACGCGCACATTGAAACATTCAATGTGCTCTTTCCGACTCCAAAGGTGCGGGTGCTGGAGATGACCGGGCCCAATAAATTCACCGCCAAGCTGGAGGAGCCGGCGCTGGCCGCGGATCCGACGTCGAATCAGAGGTCAGAGCAATTACCCACCTACAACGCCTACTCGCCCGATGGAGACGTGACCGCGCCCCTGGTATTCGTAAATTACGGACTGCCGGAAGACTACGAGAAGCTCGACCGGCTGGGGATTTCGGTGAAGGGCGCGATCGTGATCGCAAAGTATTACCACTCGTGGCGCGGAGTGAAGCCGAAGGTGGCTGCCGAGCACGGAGCGGTTGGATGCCTGATTTATTCGGAGCCGCGGGATGATGGCTACACCGTTGATGACGTCTTCCCTGCCGGTCCCATGCGGAATCCGGACGGAGTGCAACGGGGCAGCGTGATGGATTTTGCTTCGGCGAGTCCGGGGGATCCACTTACGCCGGGAGTGGGCGCGACGGCGGAGGCCAAGAGGCTTTCGGTGAAAGAGGCACCAAGCATCGCGAAGATTCCGGTGCTGCCGATCTCCTACGGCGATGCGCAGCCACTGATGGCTGTTCTGAAGGGGCCTATGGCTCCGGAAGAGTGGCGCGGAAGTCTGGCGATCCCTTATCACGTGGGTCCGGGACCGGCGAAAGTTCATTTGAAGTTGGAATTTAATTGGGACATCAAGCCGGTGTACGACGTAATCGCGAAGATTCCGGGCAGCGTGGCGCCGGACGAGTGGATTATCCGCGGCAATCATCACGATGCGTGGGTAAATGGGGCGGAGGATCCCGTTTCCGGGCAGGCACCGCTGCTGGAGGAGGCGCGGGCGTTGGGCGCGCTGCTGAAGGAGGGATGGAAGCCTCGTCGAACGATCATTTACGCGGCGTGGGATGGGGAAGAACCTATGCTGCTGGGATCGACCGAGTGGGTGGAGGCGCATGCCGATGAGTTGCGACAGCATGCGGCGGTTTATCTCAACACGGATGGCAATGATCGCGGGATGCTGGCGATGGGCGGCTCGCATACCCTCGAGCAGTTCATCAACGGAGTGGCGAAGGACGTCCGGGATCCCGAGACCAAGATGTCGGTTTGGGAGCGGAGCCGGTTATCGCAAATCGCCGACGCATCGGCGGAGGACCGAAAAGAACTCCGGCAGCGGGCCGACTTGCGAATCCATGCATTGGGCTCAGGCACGGACTTCACAGGCTTTCTCGATCACCTGGGCATTGCGACGCTTGATCTCGGCTTTGGCGGGGAGACTGAACAGGGGATCTATCATTCGATTTACGACGATTTCTTCTGGTACACACATTTTTCCGATAACGACTTTGTATACGGGCGGGCGCTTTCGCAGACCGTGGGCACGTCGGTGATGCGGCTGGCGGACGCGGAAGTGCTGCCATTCGATTTCGTCAATTTCGCCGATACCATACAGAAGTACACCAGCGATTTGCAGAAACTGATTAAGGACAAGCAGGAGGAAGCCCGCGAGCGGAATCAAGAGCTGGATGAGGGAATGTTCAAGGCGATGTTCGATCCCCGCAAGCCGACGATCGCGCCCCCCCGTGAGGAGGCGCCTCCCCACTTGAATTTTGCGCCCATGGAGAATGCGCAGGAGAAATTGGTTCGCAGCGCCGAGCGGTACAAGAAAGCCCTGGCGCAGAAACAGGGGGCATTCAGCGAGAGTGACGCGTCCCAACTCGCTGCGCTGAATGCCAAGCTGATTGCGAGTGAGCGCAAGCTAACGAACGAGGAAGGGCTGCCGCGGCGTCCGTGGTTCAAGCACTTGCTCTATGCACCGGGTGTTTACAGCGGGTATGGGGTGAAAACTGTCCCTGGAGTGCGGGAGGGCATTGAGCAGAAACGGTATACCGAGGCCGAGCAGGAGATTGGCCGGGTGGGGAAGGTGCTGGAGGATGAAGCGGCTTTGATTGATTCTGCGGCTCAGATGCTGGAGAGCAAGTGAGTTGAAACTCACGTGCCCTCTGACCTACAGGTGGTAGAGACGTAGCTAGCTACGTCTCTACAGCCATGAACTGGGATCTATTTTGTGCTGCCGGAGGCGGTTTGGGTGCCGGCGTAATAGCCGGACCTGGTACGCACTACCAGCTTGCCATGGCCTTTGGCTTTGGCTTCGACGCGTACCTGGCGGAAGCCTCCAGCGCCTTTGGGAGTTGTTGGTTTGTAGCCGATGGCGTACTGGTTGCGGATGTCATTGGCGATGGTGCGGCTGATCGCGTCCACTTCGTCCAGTGTCTTGGGAAAAAAGGCGATTCCGCCTGTTCTCTGGCAGAGAACGTCCAACGCTTTCTTAGCGCGCCGGGGATGCTCTTCGTCCCCGAGAATGCCGATGGCGTAGATCGCCGGGCTGTTCTCGGTTTGCAACTGCTTTACCGCCTGCTCCAGCGTCTCGCTGCTGGCGTTGTCCTCCCCGTCGGTGACCACGAAGATAACTTTCTTCTCCAACCGGCCGTTTTGCTTCAAATGGTCGGCGGACGCGACTACCGCGTCGTACATCGCAGTACCGCCTCGGGCATCGATTTTGTCCAGCGCTTCCTTGAGCTTCAGAAGATTATTGGTGAAGTCCTGGTCGAGGTATTGCTCGTCGTTGAAGTTGACCACGAAGACTTCATCCTTGGGATTACTGGAACGCACCAGGTTCAGGGCGGCCTGATTTACTTTGGCGCGCTTTTCCCGCATCGAGCCGGAATTATCGATCACAACTCCCATTGCTACCGGGATGTCAATGTGATGGAAGGAGATGATGTCTTGCGGCTTGCCGTCTTCGTAGACCGTAAAGGCGGTCTTGTCGAGATTGGTTATGATTCGCTGGCGATCGTCAACCACCGTCGCGTGCAGCATGACTTCGTCCACGTCTTTCTTGAAGACGAAGACACCCTGATCGTTGATCTGGTTCTGCTCATCCTGTTGCTGGTCCGCAGTTGCAGACTTGTCGGTAGGGGGCGTGGCCGGTTTCGTCGGCTCCTGAGGCGGGGCTTGCGATCCGGCAGCCAGAGACCAGACCAGGAGGAAAAAGAGGCAGAGAAGCCTAGAGGCCCTATTCGGCAGGAGCGTAATATCCGGTCCTCGCATACACCTTGAGAGGTGGCAATCCCTTCGGAGGCAGCAGTTTCACTTTTATCTTACGCCATTTGCCGTCGCGAACAACCTTGCTGGGACGATATCCCAGGACATATTGATTGCGGAGCTCTACACCGATCTTGGTGGCAACATCGGCCAGATCGTTGGGATTGTCGATGGTGAAGGCGCGGCCGCCAGTGAGTTCCGTGATATCGCTCAACAACTGCGGCCCTAAACGCTCTTCCACGGCAGAGGCATAACGATCATAGATGCCGATGGCATAGATCATCACGTCGGCTTCCTTGACCAGTGACTTGATCTCATTTTCCGTGTACCGGCTGTGATTGTCACCGCCGTCGGAGATGATGAGCAGCGCCTTCTTGGCGAATTTCGCCTGGCGCATTTTGCTGATACCCATGTAGATGGCATCGAGCAGCGCGGTGCGCTTCCGGGGTACGGTGAAGACGAGACGGTTCTGGATGTCATCCACCGAATTCGTGAAGTCCGTGATCTCGTCCGGTTCGTCATTGAACGTGACCATGAAAAACTCATCTTGCGGGTTGGCAGTCTTGAAGAACTCGAGCACCGCCTCTTTAGCCCGATCCATTTTGCTGCTCATGCTGCCGCTGGAGTCAAAGATCACGCCCAGGGAAACGGGCGCGTCCTCGGCAGAGAAGCTCCGGATCTCCTGCGACGAATTACCTTCGTACAGCTGAAAGTTCTCCTTCTCCAGACCGGTCACCAGGCGGTTCATGGGATCGGTGATGGTCACGGGCACCAGCACGAGATCGACATCAACCTTTAAGGGGCGCACATGGGCGCTTAGACCATTGGTTGGGGATACCAGAGCCTTCGGAGGTGCATCTTTGGGCTTTTCGATCTCTCGCGGCTGCACATGGACGTCGTTTACGTCAGTTGTCTGCCCCGCAGCAGGGAGGTTCAGAGCAGCAAAGGCGAATAAGCCTGAAAGTGTGGCAGATAGGAAACAGGAGGAAAGCGAATTTTTACGCAGCATGGTCGCGATGAGGTCCCTGGAGAGAACCGGAGAGCCACTTAGACTTAAGGCCTTCGGGTTGGATGACCGGCGCCACGCTACGCGGGCCATAAATACCTCTATGCGGCGGATGTTAGCACAGCTTCCAGCGGTCGGCGCAGGGTTTTTGTCAAAAATAGGAGACAAATCCCGAATATTCACAACATATCCCAGATAGCCGAAAATGCCCGCTGGACGGGGCTCCGCGAGTTCCACGGCTAAATTGTTACAATCAAAGGTTTCCTATTAAAACTCATGGCCGACATACGTCCGTTTCGCGCGCTCCGCTACAACTTGCAGCGGGTTGCTGCCTCGCAGGTGGTGACCCAACCATATGACAAGATCTCCCCTGCGATGCAGGAGCAGTACTACGCTGCCAGCCCTTACAACCTGGTACGAATCATCCTCGGTCGCCGCGAGGACAGCGACAATACGGTAGAGAACGTATACACGCGGGCCGCCGAGTTTGCCCGCCAGTGGCGCGAGGACGGGATTCTGCAATTGGACGCGGAATGCTCGATCTATGCGTATTCGCAAAGCTTCAAGGCGCCGTCGGGAAAGAATTTTGAGCGACGTGGATTCATTGCGCTTGGGCGCATCGAGGATTACTCGGCGAAGGTCGTGTTCCGGCATGAGCAGACGTTGGCCAAGCCTAAGGCGGACCGGCTTGACCTGCTGCGGACCACAAGAGCGCACTATGAGCAGCTGTTTCTGCTCTATGAAGACTCGGGCGAGGTCGACGCGTTGCTGGCTACTCCAAATGAACCTACGATTGAGGTCACGGATGAGTATGGTGTGGTGCACCGGGTGTGGCAGTTCGCTGATGAGAATGTGATCAATGCCGTCCGCAGCAAGATGCGCGATAAAAAGCTGGTAATCGCCGATGGACACCACCGGTACGAAACGGCTCTGAATTTCCGGAATGAGTGCCGCGAGAAGGCAGGCGCTAGCGATTTGGAGGCTCCGCATGAGTTTGTGATGATGACATTCGTCAACGTGAACGATCCGGGATTACTAGTTCTGCCTACTCACCGAGTGGTGCATTCACTGAATTCGTTCTCGTTTGACGATTTCAAACGAGCCAGCGGCGAGTTGTTCGAAGTGGAAGAAGTCGAGGCCGGTATGGACAGCGCGCGTGCGACGGCGTTGCTGAGTGAGAAGGGGCACAACGGCACTGCGCTATTGGCGGTCACTTCCCAGCACGCTCTCGTGTTGCACTCGCCGACGCCGGCCGCGTCGAAATATCTCGAAGGACTATCGGCGCAGCAACGATCTTTGGACGTGGTGCAATTGCACAAATGTTTGCTGGAAGGCGTCCTGCAGCTTTCGGAGGAATCGATCCGCAACCAGCAAAATCTTTCTTACGTGCGCGAAGCAGCCGACGCGATGCTCCAGGTTCGGCAAGGAAAGGCAAATCTTGCGTTGCTGATGAATCCCTGCCCGGTGCAGAAGGTGAGAGACATTGCACTGGCGGGTGAAGTGATGCCGCAGAAGTCCACAGATTTTTATCCCAAGCTGCTGAGCGGGCTTACCGCTTACGCGCTCGAATAGGCGAGTAGGGACAATTGGCGATAACGTACGCGACCGGGAAGCTCTCGACGGGGCGCCCACAGGACAGCCGACGAGATATCCTGCTCTTGCTCGTTCTGCTGCCGGCGATTTTTCTTTCGGGGGCTTCGGTTGAGAAACATCTTTCGGTTTATTCTTTGGCTGCCAACTACTCCGTGCCCGTCGTGCAGCGTGAAGGGCGGGATTACGTAGGGCTTCTGGATGTACTCGAGCCGCTCGGTCGAGTAAGCGCCAAAACCGACGGGGCACGATGGCGGCTCCGCTATAACAACGTGGAAACCGGATTTCTAGCCGACAAGAATCGTGCCCAGGTTCTGGGACGTGACACTGATCTTGGCGGCAAATTCCTGTTGGAGAACCAGCGCGGGCTGGTGCCGGTCAGTTCACTCGCTTCCCTGCTGCCCCGGATTCTGGGTGGGCCAGTCACGCTGCACGAATTGTCAGACCGGCTCTTCGTGGGCAGCGTTGGAACTCATTTCACGGCGTCGCTCTCGAGCGACAACCCACCGCGTCTCGTGTTTCATTTCTCGGCTCCGGTAAATCCTATGATCGCGAGTGAACCGGGCGCGTTGCACATGACTTTCAAACGGGAACCGGTGGTTGCCCCGGCTTCGCCAACCCTGACTTTCGGGAGCAAAGGAATCCCTTCGGCCAGTTACAGCGAAACCAATGGTGCGGCGGTGGTCACCGTGAATACGAGCATTCCAGTGATGGCGAGTTTTTCTAACGATGGGCGAACCATTACGGTCGCCGGCACAGCACCGCCGCCGAATGCTGCTTCTGCTGGAACACCGGCCGCGAACACGCCAGCGGCCGCTCAGCCTGCAACAGGCCCGGCACCGACAACCTCGAATATCGCTCCTGCGACAACTCCACGTTACTTTGCCATTGTAGATGCCAGTCACGGGGGTGACGATCACGGAGAGACCCTTAGTGCGAGCCTTGTCGAAAAAGATGTCACGATTGCGCTGGCCCGCAGCCTTCGGCAGGAATTACAGAGCCGCGGAATCACCACACTCGTGCTGCGGGATGCCGATGCAAATCTTTCCGTCGATCAACGGGCGGTCAACGCTAATGCGGACCGGGCAGCCATTTACATTGTGTTGCATGCCGCTTCCAGTGGGCGTGGCGTTCACGTTTATACCGCAATGCTTCCCTTTGGCGCCGACGATCATGGGCCCTTCCATTCCTGGAGCACGGCCCAGCACAACTGGCTGGCGGCAAGTCAAAGCACAGCCAACGCGCTTGCCGGGGAGCTGCAGAAGCGACAAGTCTCGGTCAAGGCGCAGGCGGCACCGCTGCGTCCCTTGAACAACATCACCGGACCGGCCATTGCTGTGGAAGTGGCGCCGCAGGGCTCTGATGTGAATCAATTGCTTGCGCCCGACTATCAGCAACTGGTGACCAGCGCAGTTGCGACCGCGATTGCTTCGGTACGCGATCAACTGGCAGGAGCACAGCCGCAGCAATGATTCCCCGGCATCTGCAGATCGCCATGGCTGTGCTGCTGGTTGCAGCGCTTGGTTTAACCATTTACGCGTGGCATATCCGCAAAAGCGCAGCCGCCACACCCGCAGTTCGGGTGGATACGCGGCCCCTTGCGCCTCCCGCGACCGGTCCGATGGAAAAGGTCTTGCTTTATGTGGCGCACGACGAGGATGGGACTTTACGCGCCCAAGACGCGCAGATTCCCATGCCTTCAGGACGGCAGCAACGCGCGGAAGAATTGGCCCGGGCGCTGATCTCACTTTATCTTGATAAATCTTCACCCCATGCAATCGGGAGCGGCGCCGAAGTGCGCAGCGTATTCCTGGTCGACCCCGGCGTGGCGGTGATCGACATGAATGGAGCGTTCGCCGATACCCATCGTTCAGGCGTGCTGGTGGAGGAACTCACAATCGCGTCACTTATTCATACCGTTACGGCAAATATTCCTAACATCGTGAAGGCCAAGATTCTGATCGACGGCAAGGAGCGGGAAACGCTGGCAGGCCATGCGGATTTGTCGTCCTTCTATGACGTCGCTGCCGTGGATCAGCTGGCTTCGCAGCTGCAGGGCGGGCAATAGAAGTGCTTCGGCACTGGGTGAAGTTGGTGATCCTCCCGCGCTGCCTGAATTACAATCTTCCGAATGTTCTATCGCTCCGATAATCGCGCTCCTGAACAACTGCGTGCGGTGACCATCATGCCGGAGTTCATCACTACAGCTGAAGGTTCCGTGCTGATTGAGGTGGGAAACACCCGTGTCATTTGCACCGCTTCGATTGAGGAAGTGGTCCCGCCCTTCATGAGGAATACGGGCAAGGGATGGATCACAAGCGAATACAGCATGTTGCCGCGATCTACGCTGACTCGCACTCCGCGCGAAGTAGTGAAAGGCAGGGCCAGCGGCAGGACGCACGAGATCCAGCGCTTGATTGGGCGCTCGCTGCGGGCGGTGACGGACCTGGCCCGGCTGGGAGAACGGACTATTTGGATTGATTGCGACGTGATCCAGGCGGATGGGGGCACGCGGACGGCTTCAATTACGGGGGCATTTGTCGCACTCGGACTCGCGCTGGAGAAGCTAGTGCAGGCCGGCACTCTCACCTCGGTGCCGCTGAAGGATTTTGTCGCAGCAGTCAGCGTGGGAATTGTAGATGGAGAGGTGCTGCTGGATCTCTGCTACGAGGAGGATTCACGCGCTGATGTGGATATGAATTTTGTAATGACGGCGGCTGGAAAGATGGTCGAACTGCAAGCCACGGCGGAGCATCAGGTCTTTGATGACGCACAACTGGCGAAGATGATGGCGTTCGCTCGTCAAGGCGTGCAGGAGTTGATTGCCAAGCAGCAGGCCGTGCTGAGCGCACTCACCTTGCATCGATGAAGAACACTTAGTCTTCTGTACGAATTTTTCCTGCTATTCCTTCACTTCCCAATTCGGGAACTTCCATAACAGAACTTTCTCCCGGCATTCTGGCCGGGAAAGCAGAGGTCGTAATCTTTATGCCTCCCGAGCGTGGCGTTAACGTGAAGAAACTGATATGGGAATTCTTCGCCGGATGGATCGCCGTAGTGAACCGCGCAGGCAAGCCGACTTTTCCGTTACAGTCTGGGGTGTGGATACCCGTGGCGAACGCTTCTTGCAGGAAGCCCGGGCTTGCGACATCAGCATCAGTGGGGCACTACTGTCAGGCATCGAGGTAGATCTGCGATGCGGGGATGTTATCGGGATTTTGTACCAGGGACGTAAGGCGCGATACCGCGTGGTCTGGGTGCGCTGCGACGATGGTGGCGATAAGATTCAAGCCGCAATTCATCGAATCGAGCCCGATGCCTGCCCGTGGCAAGAACTGCTTGGCGGAGAAGCAGCACCGAGCGAAATAGTGCAGCCCAGCGAGCTTCCTCCTGACTGGACCTAGTGTCCTGTTGTGTTGTGGCTCGGCCACATCCCGCTTCTAGACTGAGGGGATTCTTTGGGCTGCAACCGTCCGCAAGCGTTCGCCCTTTCCGTTCCCTGAGTCACGCAAGCAGAGAACCTCACAACTTACGATTGCTAAAGGCAAGTTCAATCGCGGCCAACCGCGATGATCATCACGTCATCGAAGACCAAGCGATTCGATCAAACTAACTGCAAATTCCGCAACCCACTGAGTATCCTTAGCCGAAAAATCCATAGGAGTCTGAGTTATGTTTCACCACGTAAAAGAGCTACAGTTCAATGCCCGTGTATCCAAACCCGACCCGAAGTTCGCGCGCCTGCTGCTGGAGCAGTTCGGCGGCGGTAATGGCGAACTGAAGGCGGCAATGCAATATTTTGTGCAAGCCTTCTCTGCCCGGCAGCCATATCCGAAACTCTATGACATGCTGATGGATATCGCGACTGAGGAGTTCAGCCACCTGGAGATCGTGGGCGCAACCATCACCATGCTGCTCGGCCCGATAAACGGCGAACTCAAGCAAGCCTTTGAGGACTCCGGATTGAAGGAGATGGTCACCGGGGGCTCCGCCTCGCGCGACGCACTCATTCATCAAGCTTTGATGAACCCGCAATTCTTTGTTCTCTCCGGCGGCGGGCCAACGGTCACCGACAGCAATGGAAATCCATGGTCAGGCAGTTTCGTGAATGCCAATGGCGATCCGACGGTTGACCTGCGGTCGAACATCGCGGCTGAATCGCGGGCCAAAATCGTCTACGAATACCTGTTGCAGTTTACCGATGACGAATACGTGCAGGAGAGCCTCAGATTCCTGATGACGCGTGAGATCTCGCACTTCCAGATGTTCGCAGCTCATCTGGAGCAGATCCAGCCGAACTTTCCTCCGGGGATTTTGCAAGGGGATGCACGCTTCACGCACACCTACTTCAATCTGTCGAATGGAGCCAGCGCACGCGGACCGTGGAACCAGGGACAGGGACCGTGGGCCGGCGGAGAATGGACCTACGTGGAAGACCCGATCAGCACGGTACGAGAGTCGAACGGGCTCACCAACTTTCAACAAACTGCCCCGATCTCAAATGAGCAAATGAATGAGATCGGCAAGAAGCTCGGCAAACAGAGGTATGCGGAGATCAGCAAGGCGGTGCCCAAGAGTACCAATCAATGGTCAGCATATCCGCAAAATGAATTGGAGAGTCCGCGCAAGGCGAGCTAGCTCGCCCGGGACTTTCTTAACATAGCATTTGGCTTGAATGGCCCACCTTGGCGTACAGGGGTGGGCTTTTCATTCTTTGCACGACATCCATACGGAGTCAGGCGACCCACACCGTTTTCGCGTTCAGGAACTCCCGAATGCCAACCAGGCCGAGCTCGCGGCCGTGTCCTGAATGCTTGACGCCTCCAAAGGGGATGCGCGGGTCCGAGGCGACCATCTTGTTGATGAAGACCATGCCCGCTTCGAGTTCGTTAATAAAGCGTTGCTGCTCTTTCTCGTCGTTGGTCCATGCGCTTGCGCCTAAACCGAAGCGCACATCGTTGGCCACACGGATCGCGTCACTTTGATCCTTTACGCGGAAGATGGAAGCCACCGGACCGAAAAATTCTTCGCTGTAAGCAGGCGAGCCTTTGGGAACATTGGTCAGAACCGTGGGTGCGTAGTAGTTTCCCTTGCGCTCAAGCGGATGGCCTCCGGTCAGCAACCGGGCCCCGGCGTCGAGGGTTTTATGAACATCCTCGTCGAGTCCTTTCACCGCGTCGGGCGTGGCAAGCGGGCCCAGTTCAGTTTTCTCGTCAAAAGGATCGCCGACTTGCAGGTTTTTCATTTTGGCAACAAACCTACGCTCGAATTCGTCCGCAATTGACTCAGCGACAATGAAGCGCTTGGCCGCGATGCAGGACTGGCCGTTGTTCTGGACGCGAGCCTGCACGGCCGTGCTGACCGCAGCCTCAAGATCGGCGCTGGGCATCACGATGAAAGGATCGCTGCCGCCGAGTTCGAGGACAACTTTCTTGATGCGCTTAGCCGCTCCGACTCCCACCTGAATGCCGGCTTGCTCGCTGCCGGTTAAGGTTGCGGCCACGATGCGTGGATCGTTCAGCAGCGCGTCGACCTGGCTTGAACCGATGAGCAGAGCTTGAAAGGCACCCTCAGGGAAGCCGGCTTCGAGAAAGATGCTTTCGATGGCGAGCGCGCACTGTGGGACGTTGGAGGCGTGCTTCAGCAAACCGACATTGCCCGCCATCAGTGCCGGAGCAGCGAATCGGATGACCTGCCAGAAGGGAAAATTCCAGGGCATCACTGCGAGAATCGGGCCGATCGGAAGGTAGCGGATAAAGCTCCTCTTCGCGCCTGTTTCCACGACTTCGTCGGCCATGAACCTTTGAATATTTTCGGCATAGTAGCGGCAGGCGCTGATGCACTTGACGGCTTCGGCGACGGCGGATTTATAAGTCTTGCCCATCTCGAGCGTCATCAGATGCCCAAATTTGTCTTTGTCGCGCTCGAGGATTTCGGCGGCTCTGAGCATGCGCTTCGAGCGCTCGGCGAAGGGCGTATTCCGCTCCGCTTTGAAAGTAGCCACTGCCTGCTGCACTTTCTTTTCGATCTCTGATTCCGACAACGGTTGGAAAGTTTTGACGACTTCTCCAGTGGCCGGATTCACGCTAGCGATGGGCATGACAGTTCCTCGTTCTGGTTCTCACGCGAGAGTGCGCGGACGGGCAAACTGGGTGATGGAACAGATGAGCTAGCCGCAGCAGACCCGAAGTGGTGGCGGTAGGACTAATATACCACCGGGATGGCGCCCTATTTTTAGAGCTCCAATAGGTTGCAGGACCGCAGGTCGGCCGGAATTCTTCCGTGTTTACCGATGTGGCTTGGCGTGATGGGGGTCCTCACTGGCAGGCCGGTGATCTGGGTGTTGCCACGTATTCCGCAAATCGGCGAATGTGCTGAAGGTAATCACCACGATCACCATCGCGGCGCAGAGAAACATGAGGGTGAGCAACATGTGTCGCTGGCAACCTGACGTTCACACAGGTGGCTTACGGCGTGAGCATAAGTCATAGGGGCGATGCGTGCAGTGCGTCCAATCACAGCAATTCCCGTTCTGATCGGAAACTGCTCCCGCCCGTGTTATCGCTTCGACGCTCAACTCGGCTATTGATTTACAATAATCGGTACTTCCAAGCACTTATCCTATCGGCTCCAGGAGGAATCTCATGAAGCTTACCCCGGGCAAACTTGCCGGCCTGAAAAAAGTGTCGAACGAACGCGGCGTGATTGCGGCCGCTGCCATGGACCAGCGCGGCTCCCTGCAGAAATCGCTGGCTAAAGAAAAAGGCGGAGAAATCACCGACCAGATGATGGCAGAGTTTAAGTCGCTGGTCACCGAAGTCCTCACCCCGCACGCCTCGGCCATTCTGCTGGACCCCGAGTGGGGATTGCCAGCGTCGAAGCGTCGCGCCAAGAATGCGGGCCTGCTGCTGGCATATGAGAAGACGGGGTATGACAAGACCGGGCCGGGACGTCTGCCGGACCTGCTGGATCTGTGGTCTGCGCGCCGCCTGAAGGAAGCGGGCGCTGATTGCGTAAAGATCCTGCTCTATTACACTCCGTACGATCCAAAAGACGTCAACGAGAAGAAGCATGCCTGGGTGGAGCGTATCGGGGATGAGTGCCGCGCCAATGACATCCCATTCTTTCTGGAGTTCGTAGGCTATGAAGAGGGAGCCGACGAGAAGGGCCTTGAGTATGCGAAGAAGAAGCCGCATATCGTCACTGAGAGCATGCGCGAGTTCAGCAAGGATCGGTATGGTGTTGACGTGCTTAAGGTGGAAGTCCCGGTCAACATGAAGTTCGTTGAGGGCGTAAAGTGCTTCGCGGGAAAAAAGGCCTACACAAAGAAGGAAGCGATCGATCAGTTCCACAAGGCCGCGAGCGTTGCGACCAAGCCGTTTATTTACTTATCCGCGGGTGTGAGCAATGCCGAGTTCAGCGAGACCTTGGAACTTGCCGGTGAATCCGGCGTGAAGTTCAACGGAGTGCTGTGCGGCCGTGCGACCTGGAAGGACGGCATCCCTGTATATGCCAAGCAGGGGGCGGCGGCGTTCCGCAAATGGTTGGAAAGCGAAGGCGTGAAGAACATCAACAATGTGAACGACAAGCTGAAGGCGGCCACCAGTTGGCATTCGATGTACGGTGTGGAGTTGGTGCACGCCTGATTTCGTTCTCGGATCATTGACGGTGGTCTCTTCGGCCCGCGCTTTTTCATTTAAACATCGGCGTGACCACTCCTCCACGGGGGATTTAAGATTCCCTGCATGCCTTCACAAACTGTTCTCATCACGGGAGCCTCCGGCGGTATTGGCTACGAAATGGCTAAGCTGTTCGCTCGCGATCATCACAATTTGATATTGGTGGCGCGCAGCGGGGACACCCTCGCGCAAGTCGCAGCCGAATTCCAGCGCTATGGCGTTACAGTAAAAACGGTCGCGCTCGATCTCTCGGAGGCGCCTGCTCCCAGGTTTCTGTTCGACCAGTTGCAGCGCGAAAACATTGCCGTAGACATCCTGGTCAACAATGCTGGGTTTGGCGCCTACGGCGAGTTCGCTCAAATGCGCCAGCAAGACATCCTGGGACAAATCAATTTGAACATCACGGCGCTCACTGAACTCACCCGCTTCTTCGTGCAGCCGATGGTCAGCCGCCGAAAGGGACGGATTATGAATGTCGCGTCCACGGCAGGTTTCCAGCCCGGACCATTGATGGCGGTGTACTACGCTACGAAAGCCTATGTGATCTCGTTTTCAGAAGCCATCGCCAACGAACTGCGCGATTCAGGCGTGACGGTGACCTGCTTCTGTCCGGGTGCCACGCATACGGGTTTTGCGCAACGAGCAGGAAACGACAAGTCGCGCCTCTTCAGAAAAATGGGAGCCATGCCGGCGGAGAAAGTGGCAGAGGATGGCTACCGGGCGGTGATGGAGGGACGGACGCTCGCGATCAGCGGGATGCATAACTGGATCACTGCGCAATCCACGCGTTTTGCGCCGCGGAAAATGGTTACCGCAATTTCACGGTGGATAAGTGAAAGTTCCGAGTAGGCTTTGAAGAATTTTTAAGTCTGGCGAGATCGACGCTCGCGACATGGGTAAGTTCAATAGGCATGTCCTCCTGAGCTGGAGGTGACCTTCCCGCGAAAGGTGCGATAAACAAAAACGAAATATCCTACCGCGATCGACATGCCGAGCCCCCACCAGATCAGGCCGATGGAAAGCGAATGTTCGCCTGCGTGTGCGTTGTAGACGGTAATGTTCAGCGCATCATCAGTTGTCGAGACGAGCAGGTTCGGATACATCGCAACCGCTGCTCCCACCAGCATGAGCACGAGATAGGCGCACGAAGACAGAAACGCTCCACGCTCATTGCCCTGTCGGCTGGTTCGCCACATATTGAACAGCGAAGCTGCAACCAGAACCGGAATTGCGAAGAAGAACGGCATCTGCCGATAGTTGTGGAGAACGCTGGGCCTGATATAGAGAGTCGCGGCTAGACTGATAATTGTGAGCCCGAGCAGCGCAGGCCATACATATCGGGCCGTCCGACGGGCACGAGCGTTCAATTCCCCGGTCGTCTTCAGGGCAATGTAACAGGCCCCGTGGAGTGTGAGTGCGGTGAGTGCTAGTACTCCCGCAATCACGGTATACCAATCGAGAATGCCCGGCTGATCGCCGACATTCCAATCAGTCCACAAGGGCAGGAAAAAGTATCCATCCGGCTGCAACGGCACCCCGCGAATTACGTTTGCAAGAGCCGCGCCGAAGAACACCGCCAGCAATAAACTGGCGACTGCAAAACTGCCATCGAACAGTCCACGCCACACCGGGGAATCCAAATGCATGCGTAACTCGATTCCAATGCCGCGCAGAATAAGAAGCCATAACACGATCATCAAGGGAAGATAGAAGCCGCTGAACCCGGAGGCGTAAAGGAGCGGAAAAGCAAAATAGAGAGTGCCACCGCCAGCCAGCAGCCAGACCTCGTTTCCGTCCCACACCGGCCCGATGGTGCGGATAACAAGTTTCCGCTCTTCGTCGCTCGTTGCAATGAACAGGTGCAGAATACCGGCGCCAAGGTCGAAGCCATCAAGCACAACATAGGCTGTGATCATGACTGCCACGAGCGAGAACCAGATCAGCAGCATTAGAAACCTCTAGGAAACTGTTAACGGCACGCCTGCTTCTACTTCGTGTCCTGCTTCTTCCAGTGGACCGCGCGCGATTATGCGGTGGACGAGGAACAGAAAAAGGATCGCCAGGACGGCATACAGCCCCATGAACCCAAGCAGGGTGAAGAGGGTGTTGCCGGCATGAACGTACTTGGAATATCCCTCAGCGGTGCGCATGAGGCCGAATACGAGCCAGGGCTGTCGGCCAACTTCAGCTGTCATCCAACCTGCCGTGTTTGCAATGTGAGGCAAAGGCAGGCACAACAGCACAACCCACAGCATCCACCGAGTCTCATATAGCTTTCGACGCCACAACAGAAAAGCACAGATGGTCATAACCGCAATGAATAGCGTGCCGAGGCCCGCCATGATGTGGTAGCTGTAATAAAGGAGCGGAATATTTGTGGGCCAATCGGTTCGGGGGAATTCATTCAAGCCTTTGACTTGGGCCGTCGTCGTACCATAGAGCAGATAACTCAGGACACGGTTGGCGATGAGGGGGTTGTCAATGCGTTCACTCTCTGCATCCGGCTGACCCAGGATCACCATGGGCGCGCCCGCCTGCGTTTTGAAGAGTCCTTCCATCGCCGCCATAGTGGCTGGTTGTCTGCTGGCCACCAAGCGGCCATGCAGGTCGCCGGTGGGAAAGATCTGCAGGACACACGCGACAATGCCCACTATCACCGCTAGCTTTAGAAAAGCGCGACCGTCCTCTACGAACTTCCCTTCGAGCAGGTAAAAGGCTCCGACGGCTGCCATGACGAACACGCCGGTAATCAGGGCCCCGCACATATTGTGAGCATACTGAACCAGTGCCCAGGGGTTGAAGAGCAGTCCCCAGAAGCTGGTAACCTGAAAGCTGCCGTCGGCGGCGCGATGGAAGGCCACGGGGTTCTGCATCCACGCGTCGGTCACGATGATGAAGAAGCCGGAAAGCCAGGTGCCGACGAAAACCGCGACACCCGCCCACCAGTGACCTACGCGACTCAGACGCCGCTCACCGAAGAGAAACAAGCCGAGGAACGCGGATTCCAGGAAGAAAGAAAAAACTCCCTCCATCACCAGCGGCTGTCCGATCACCCCACCCGTTACTCTGGAGAAGTGGGACCAGTTCGTGCCGAACTGAAACTCCATGGGAATTCCCGTCACCACTCCCATCACGAAGCTGATACCGAAGATCCGGGCCCAAAAACGGGCGGCACGATTGTAGAGGGCGTTGTCGGTCCTCAAATACATCGTTTTCAGAAGAACGATTAGCGGAGCCAATCCCATCGTGAGTTGAGGGAAAAGATAATGAAAGGTGACGGTAAAGCCGAAGTGCAACCGGTGCATCAAGAGGGCGTCATTCATTACGCTTGCCGCTTTGAAACCAGACTATTCTTTCCTGACACTTCAGCTCTGCACGCTGGAGGGTACAACGATTATGCAACAGCCGGAAACTTTTTTGCCCAGTTGATGGGCAGCTGAGCGTCTGCTTGCCGCCACATCCCAGCGTCATCAGCCGTTCAATCAGCGATGAGAAGAAACCGCGCTCAGGTCCCTTTTCTCTTTCGACGGACCTTGCATCAGCTCAACGATCTTCGCAAACAGCTGATTCCGAGTCTCAAGTCTCACTCCGGCGCGAGTGATGTAGCGAATCACGATGTCGACGCCGGCTCCCGCCGGTCTCAGATTGACCGACGGCATGGCGCTAAACTGCGGCGAGCCTTCTTCGTGCGTCACCCTCTTCCATTCCCCTTCCGCCATTTTTGCATCCGCTTCCGTGGCCTTCACTGTGGCTTCATAGATGCCCTCGATTAGCGGATGAACGCCCGTACCGGGAGGAACACTTACCTTCATCTCGTCCCACATCCACTGGCCTACGGTGGAGAAGTTGAAATACTTGCCACGTATGGCATAGCCGTTTAAGAACGAAACCCTTCTTCCCGTGGGATGGCCGTGGGCAGTCCAGTTCCCCGTTTCCAGTAACCACGTGCGGAATAGGCCGAGTTCTACTACCTCCCCTCCGACACCGTCGATCTCGATCCAGTCCCGAACCCTGACTCCGTTGGGTCCCATCAGGACAAACCAGCCACAGAAGGCCAGGATGAAATCTTGAAAGACCACAGTAAGGCCTGCGGTCGCCAGACCAAGGATCGTTGGCATCTGCCGTGGTACCCCGAAAATCACCAGCAGGATTAATAAAAGCCCGACCAATTGCGTTCCCAGATTTAAAACCGTCTTCAACGTATGCTTCTGACGAGGATCGCGAACCATCTTCTCCAGAGCCAGTTGCAGAGCCCAGCCCGCCAGGATCACCAAAATGCAGATGGCTGCAATTAAAGCCAACGACTGCAATATCAGGTGAATTACGATTTTTCGCTGTATATCGACTTGGTCTCCCCATCGCCCATAGAGCGCCACAAGTTCCTGGTGCGCTCCCAGACGATCATTGAGGATGCTCAGGATGTTTTGCTGAGCGCTTATCCGTCTCAGCCTGTCGATCCGCTCGGAAGCTGATTCTCCAGCGGCTTTAGCTGCAAGGCCAGCCGCTTCTGACTTCAGCGTCGCCTGATCGCCCGTCAGCGCTGCCACGTCGGCCCTGGCCAACTGCTCAGCCTGGGCAATCAGTTGTTTCCTGTTGCGGAGGGATCCCCATGTCGAGAGCTGCTGGGCTAACGTCTTGTATTGTTCGGCTGACGCTACAGCAGTTTGCCCGTCGTCGTTGGAGGCATTATCCCGGTACTGCTTCATGACGGCTTGCCGCGCCGCGAGTTCCTGCTGAAGCTTGGCTCGTTGATCTCCGCTTTCGCGGGCGAGATCCTCGATCGAATCGGCCAGTTCACTTTGGTCGAGACCAAGCTGCGTCTTCGCAATCTCCAACTCGCTGTCGTTGGAAACTTTACCCGCTCGCTTCGTCCCCGACCCTCCGCTGAGTGACGCGATCCGCGCTTCGTCGTTCTTGATGGTTTCCTGAAGCTCAGCCACCCTTTGCTGTAATGCCAGTGCCTTTCCGCTCAGATTCGGTTTAGCAAGGCTTGCTTGCCTCAACGATTGCGAAAACGCCTGGTCGACTTCGTGATCGGCGAGGCGCTCGGCTTCGCGGGCGAGTTTCCTCTCCTCCGCCGACTGGGCCAAGGCGGCCAAGGCTGCTGCTGTCTGCCAGGGACGCTGATCCACCACGCCAAGCGGAACGTAAGCGCCAGTCCAGCTTCCCTTCCTGGCTTGCAAAAAAGGGAGATATGCCATTACACCCTTAGTCAGAAATGCACCTGCCGTGGTGAGAGCCAGCACAACAAGCATGATCAATACAATCACCATGCGGGAGCGATTCATAAGCACACCTTAGACCTCTGGTTGACTGTACCGCAAACGCAGAACAAACTGGAGATGGGAATCACGGCCGGGAGGACCACCGAGATCAGGTATAGCCGCTACGAAGAAATAATTATTGGAATCGGCGCTTTCGCGCTATGCAGCGTTGGCGCGCTCTTTGGCGTCGGGTTGATGCCGCGGACGGTACCATTTGAAGTAGGCCAGAGCACCTAAACCGCCCAGCACCCCTAGAGCGATCAGCACATACAGGAATGGCTTGTAGTACCGGCCGAGCCAACCTACGATTGCGGTTCCATAAGTCCGACCCAGCAATGCGATGGCAAAAAAGCGAACGGCTCTCCCCGTAGCTAGCGCGGCGATAAACTTCTTTTTCGGATATTGCATAATTCCCGCAGCCATCAGCACGGGAACCAGAGGAAATGGGGGAGGAATGACGGAACCGATGGCGATGGTGGAGAAACCGCCCTTTTCGAATTTTTTATAGACTCTCTCAGCCCGGCTCTTCCCTATTTTTTTCTCCAAGCTTTCCTTGCCGCCTTTTTTCGACAAACGAAAGGTGACATAGCCGCCTACGACCGCTCCTATGGTCGCCATCAGCCCGTAATACCACCACCATTGCCGATGGTGGGCGGTAAGCAGAATGACGAACAGATCCATTCCCCCGGGAATCGGGATTACAGAATTATCGATCAGCCCCACGACGATTAGCCCGGGCCCTCCCAAGCGAAGCATCCATCTCAGGGAACTGCCCAGCAGCAGGATGGATCCGATTCCCGGCATTGTGTTTTGGCTTCGCCCCCGCTACTTAGAAGCAGGAAAATGCGGGCGTGCTGCCAGGTAAATGGGAGGGTTCGGCTACACCAGCACCTTTTCTGGGACACTGTGGTTGGCGGCGCGCAACTGGCGGACGCGCTCGTACACTTTTCCGTACTCCCGCGCGGATGCATTCCAGGAAAAATCCTTGTTCATGCCGTTGCGCATTAGTACCTGCCAGGATGTCTGATCTTTGTAGGCGCTCAAGGCTTGCTTGATCGTCAGCAGCAATGACTCGCCGTTGTACTCGGAGAACTTGAAGCCGGTTCCCTTCCCGGTCCGGGCGTCCCAGGGCTCAATGGTGTCGTCGAGGCCTCCGGTTGCGCGCACGATTGGTACCGTCCCGTACTTGAGGCTGTAAATCTGATTGAGGCCGCAAGGCTCGTAGCGAGAGGGCATCAGGAACATGTCGGCGCCCGCTTCGATCTTGTGGGCAAGTGCATTGTCATACGCGATTTTCACCGCGATCTTGCTGGGAAAGAGTTTATTGAGCCGCTGGAAGAGCTCTTCGTATGCCTTATCGCCCGAACCCAGGGCCACGATGATCATCTCTTCGCGCGCCAAACGATCGGCGATCTGGGCGATCAGATCGAAGCCCTTCTGCGCGGCGAAGCGGGAGACAATGCCGATCACCGGCAGCTTCGGATCTGCATTCTTCACCCCAAAAGCCGCGAGCAGATCCTGCTTGTCTTTGGCTTTGCCGGATAAATCCTGCGGAGAGTATTTTGCTACCGCGAACTTGTCCGCCTGCGGGCTCCACTCGTCATAGTCCACGCCATTCAAAATGCCGGTCACGGTCGCAGCCCGATCCCGCAGCACTCCTTCCAGGCCGAAGCCGTATTCCGCCGTCTGAATTTCCTGGCTGTACTTCCTGCTGACCGTAGTGACGTAATCGGAATAGGCCAAAGCTCCCTTCAGAAAATTCACCTGTCCGAAAAACTCCATCTTCGATATCGTAAATAGATCCCAGGGAAGCATGAGCAGGGGCAGCGTATCGGCTGGAAACAATCCCTGATAACCCATGTTGTGGATGGTGAAGACGGTTCCCACATCGTGGAATGCGGGATCCTCCAGGTAAAGAGTGCGCAACAGAACCGGCACCAACGCCGCCTGCCAGTCGTGGCAATGGAAAATCTGCGGAACGCCAGTTACCTTCGATGCCTCCAGCACGGAGCGGGAGAACAACGCGAAACGCTCCGCGTTGTCGGGATAGTCGCCCGCAGGTGTGCCGTACAAAGCTTCGCGATCAAAGTAAGGCGGGTACTCCACAAAATAAAAGTGCACGTTGCCCAGGGTTCCCCCAGCCAGCACGGAAGCGAAGCGGTACTGATCGTCGAACGGCACGGTCACGCTGCGCACAACGACAGAAGGATCGTTCAGCTTGGTTTGCCGATACCGCGGCAGGTAAACGCTCACCTGGTGTCCCAGAGCAGCCAGAGCGCGTGGTAACGCGCCCACAACATCGGCCAAGCCGCCGGTCTTGGAGAATGGAACGCCTTCCGATGCCACGAATGCGATGTGCATGAGTGCGGGAACCTCCTCGGCGGGCGCGTTTCCGCGGCGCACGTTATCATGGAGCAACAGAGGACCACCCGGCCCACGCTTAAGATGCGCGCGCCGAATTGAAAGTCTACTTCCCGATAGCTAGAGGGTCAACGTGCCAAGGGTCGTATCCGCCGATCGTCCGCGATCAAAGCCCAAACTGGGCCAGCACTTCCTCCAGAGCGAGGAGTACGCGCACCGCATCGTTGAGGCCTTGGGTGACGTCTCCCAGAGCACCGTGCTTGAAGTCGGCCCGGGTCGCGGCATCCTCACCGCCATGCTCGCGCAACGCGCCCGCCGCCTGATCGCCGTCGAACTGGATCGCGTGCTGGCGGCACAATTGCGCCTTAAATTTGGCATGTACCGCAACGTCGAAGTCATCGAAGCTGACGTGCTGGCCATCGACATCGATTCGCTGTTCGGTCCCAAGCCTGGCCTGGGCCGCCCGGGAATTGAACTGAAGCCTGAGCCTGTCAAGGTCGTCGGCAATCTTCCGTACTACATCACGTCAGATATCCTGCTGCGCTTATTTCAGTTCTCAAAGTACTTCGACAGCATCGTGGTTATGGTTCAGCGTGAGGTGGCGGACCGGATCGCCGCCGAACCTGGAGGCCGCGACTATGGGGTGCTTTCCGCCACCACGCAGTTGCATGCGCGGGTTGAAAAGCTGTTCACCGTCCCTCCTGGCGCTTTCTCCCCACCACCGAAGGTTTTTTCGGCGGTGCTGCGACTCACTCTCGACCCGCAGCAGCAAAAGCTTGGAGTTGCAGGAGACGGCTTTATCAGTTTCCTCCGGCTTTCTTTCGGACAGAAGCGCAAAACGCTTTGGAACAATCTGAAAGGAAACTACGACGACGCGCAGCTAAAACGCGCTCTAGCGCAGGCGAAGGTGAAACCTGCAGCCCGCGCCGAGACCTTGAGCCTCGCACAGAGCGCGGCTGTTTATCGCGCCTTGCGCGATGCGCAGACCGAGCCTTAGCATTAAGAGTATTGGTCCCGTATCGCTCACAGTCAAAGGAGGGACCATGACGACATCAACCCTGCGACAGCCTGCCGTAGCCGGACGTTTCTACCCTGGAAACGCCGACGACCTTCGCGCCGCAGCGCAATCCTATCTTTCCCCCGGCAACGCCGAACCGATTCATGCTATCGCCTGCATCGCTCCCCATGCGGGATACATGTACTCCGGACACGTCGCGGGCGCGGTCTTTGCGCATATCGCAGTCCCGAAACGCTGCATCGTGATGTGCCCCAACCACACCGGACAGGGACACGCTCTCGCCATGATGAGCGAGGGCGCATGGAAAACTCCCTTGGGGGATGTTCCCATCGACGAAGTGTTGGCGCACGCGCTGAAAGAGCGCTTTCCCGCCTTGCAGGACGACTCCGCGGCGCACCGAGCCGAGCACGCAGCCGAAGTCGAGCTTCCCTTCCTGCAACTGTGCCAGCCGGAACTTAAGTTTCTGCCCATCGCCCTGGGGACCAGCCGCTTCGAGCCTCTCGAGCAACTTGGCCAAGCGCTGGGCGACATAATCGCAGCGCAAAAGGAATCGATACTGATCGTCGCCTCAAGTGACATGAACCACTATGAGTCCGACACGGTCACGCGCATCAAAGATCATCGAGCCATCGAGAAAATTCTGACGCTCGATGCCCGCGGTCTGTACGACGTCGTGACCCAGCAGGACATCAGCATGTGCGGCTTTGGTCCTGCCGTTGCCATGCTGACTGCAGCCCGCCAGCTCGGAGCTACAAAAGCAGAACTGGTGAAGTATGCCACCTCAGGCGACGTCTCTGGCGATCGCGAGATGGTTGTTGGATATGCCGGGGTGGTTGTCCGATAACAGAAAGGGCCTCACATTGTGAGGCCCCTCCGGGCACAGAATCAAACGTTGTTCTAGCGATGCGGACCGGCGGGAGCTGCAGAAGGTCGTCCCGCGGACGGGGCCGGAGCGCTGCGAGCCGGCGGTGCGCTCGACATCGAACCTCGCTGCTGTCCGCCCGACATCGAACCTCGCTGGGATGGGCCAGCCATCGATCCGCGTTGCGCTCCGTTGTATCCACCTGATCGCGGAGAACTCGCCGCAAATGGAGGAGCCGGCCGCACCTGCGCGGAACCGTGTTTCACCACTTCCTGGTTCAGATGGTTGAGATGATTGATCGAGCCGCGCTGAATCCCTAGTCCAGCCGTGCCAGAGTTTAGGGTGATACGGCTTGGCTGCATCGCAGTAGCCGTCGCTCCCCTGCCCACGAAAACCGTCCTCACCGTTCCTGCTGCAGGCGGCCTCAGAGCCGTTACCCGTGTCCCGGATGTGGCCGTATACCGCGGCACACTCACCCACGTATTCCACGCGCCCGGCTGCCACGCCCAGCCCATACCGGGTACGAACATCCAGTTTCCGTAGCGGTAAGGCATCCACCCCCACGGATAAGCTGAGGCGAACATGTATCCATACCCCGGATAGTATCCCCACGCGCCGTCCATGAACGGATCCCAGCCGACCCCTGTGAAGTACGGGCGCCACATCATGCCGTAGCCGGGCACATTGCTAAACGCGCCATAGTAATTCAGGTCGCTGTAGCCGTAACCGTACGGCGTCGTATTGTTTTTCGCGTACTGGTCGTGATAGGAAAGCGACTCCTTATCCCACGAGTCCAGCGGCTCATCCTTCACATTCTTGGCCAGCGTGTATTTGTCATCGGCCGCGGTATCGAACGTTGCCGTCTTCTTCTTTTCGACAGTGAAGTTGCCGGAAGGCCCCGCCACGTTAACGTTGCCTTTGAATACAGCAAGGTTCGCCGCTTCAGTCGACGTATCCACGCGGAAATGAGCTGAGTGGTCGAGGGCAATCGTTTCGCGAGAGAAATTCAGCGTCAGGTCATCTTTGCCCAGCCAGTTGACGTAGGCCATGCCCTCGACCAGATTGACCTGCGAAATGCGCTTGCCCGAATCCGCGAGACCAAGCTTGCTGAACTCAATGGTTGTGTTCGGGGTGAGGCGCATCGAGCTGCCATCCTCAAATTCGACTTCTGCCCGGCCATTGGCTCCGGCACTTAATTTGGCGCCTTGGGTGATCGGCAGATTGACGAAAGCGCGTTCAAAGCCGACACCGGTATTCTTGTCCAGCTGCACGGATCCCTGAACATCGCTGAGGCGAACAATGCGGGCTTGCGAATCGGCCAGGGCAGGCAGCGCTACGAGCGCCAACAAGCAGGCCACGACGATTACGAACATGATTTTGGAACGAGAAGAAGCGGGCACGGTAACCCCCTGGAAAGGCTCTAATCATTAGAACACGCTTTCCCGGGAGGAGTTGTAAAAGTTACAAATTTATAATGCTCTTGCCGAACGCTCTGTACTTCGGCATCAGCTGCCGGCGCTGGAAGAGAAATTCATACCCATGATGCGAAGAGCGCGGGCGCGCACGACCTTCATCACGCTGGAATCGTCGTAAATCTGCTGCAGAATGGGCTTTACCGATTGCAACTCAGCCAACTCCCCGCGACGAGCCTGGTCCTCCATCAGCTTCAATTCAGCGTCCAGAGCGAGCTTCTGATAACGATGGAAGTATGAGAGCCGCCGCCCGTACTCCAGTGTGGCGGAGACGGTCTGGAAGATGGTGGTGAGTTGCTGCACCGCAGTCACTGGTGAGTAGTTGTATTCAGCCGACGTGTTTCGCTGGCCGTCGCTGTAGGCCAGCTTTTTCATTCCAGTAAATGCCAGTTTCTTGTTCCCGGAGTCAATCTTCCCCGAGAAATAGTGCGCCTGGGCGGCTAGCTGGAAAATCCTGGCGCGGGTCGCATCAGAAAATCTGAAGTCCATTTGGTACTGATCACGCTCCTCTGAATCCTGCGATATCCGGCCGGTGGACTCGTATTCCGCCTGGCCATCGGGTTGCAACTTGATTGAATAGTGCTCGGGAGCGGAGTTGGGAAAATCCAGCGTAAAGCTGATCATGCCCGAGTCTGCCGCCCACTCCGCGGAACTGCACATGAGCATGACCAGCGCCGCCCAGGCAAGCTGACGCGACAGCATTGCGGTGCTCCGGTCAAACACTCGGCCCTCGCGATGTGTTTTCGTAAGACTCACGTGAATGCAGCAAGAAGATTATGCCAAATATGAGCGGCTCTTTGGACGCTAACGCGCAAGCCCTTGCCGGACGAATGTGGCCGCCGTATGCAGATGGCAGATCGCAATCGCCAGGGCGTCGGAAGCATCCATCGGCTCCGGAGGCTCTGCCAGATCCAGCAGCCGGGTCACCATGTGCTGCACCTGCTGTTTCTCTGCCCTGCCGTATCCCACCACTGACGACTTGATCGTCAGTGGCGAGTACTCCGCAACTTCCAATCCCGCGCTGGCAGCGGCCAGCATAGCCACTCCCCGTACCTGCCCCAGCTTGAGCGCCGATTTCACGTTCAGGGCGTAGAAGACGTCTTCTATGGCGACTTCGTCTGGCCGGTGGGCGGAAATAATCTCACCCAGCTCCCGGTAAATTCGCGCGAGACGCCGCGGCAGCGCGTCGCGGGGGGAAAGCTTTATCGCACCGCATGCCAGGCAGGTAAGCTTTCCTGACGGGTAGAGATCCACTACGCCGTAGCCGGTGTACTCTCCCCCGCAATCGATGCCCAGAACTCGCATGTGCATGCAGTGTACCCCGGAAGCTAAACGAATTCCCATAATTAGCGGCGTGTCTCCATCTCGGCACCTCGGGATGAGCGACGCAGCTAACAGCAACGAGGTCGACGCGCATGAGCCGCTTCCCGCTCACGACAGAATCGATCGTATGCATCACGCGACGAGCTCAATCCGCTGCGCTCCAGGAACCTGCCGTATGAAGCTTCATCGAAAATCTCCCGCAACATTTCCAGCAGGATTCGAGCCGCTCTCCTCCAGCGGTTCATATACGGTCCTCCGCGAGACGGGTTCTTACGAACGGAGTTTCCCGCATCACGATCTCTTTCTTTCCCCGCAGCACTGCGCGCCATTGCCGGATGGACTCGATCAGAACCAGGGCGACCATGACCACCAATCCCGCAGTTACCGCCGCATCCAGCCGGTTGTTGAAGATCAGGCGCGAAGTTGCTGCTGTTGCGCGTGCGTTGGCCAGAGTCTGCGCTTGCGCCAGAAATCCAATGCGCGGACTCGCGTCAAAGACCTTGTGCCATGAAGCTGTAAAGGTCACGGCCACAAGCCAGGCCAGCGGAACCAGGGTCACAGCCGCATATTTTGCCCGATGCATCTTGACGATAATCGTGGTGGCCACGCAGAGCGCGACCGTCGCCAGCAACTGGTTCGCGATTCCAAACAGCGGCCAAAGAGAATTGATCCCACCCAGCGGGTCCTTCACCCCTTGCCATAGAAAGAATCCCCAGGCCGCCACGATCACCGCACTGGTCAGAAGTATCGAGGGATACCAACTCGTCCTGCCCAGCGGCTTGTAAATATGTCCGAGCGCGTCCTGGATCATGAAGCGCGCCACCCTCGTCCCCGCATCCAGAATCGTGAGAATAAAAAGCGCTTCGAACATCACCGCGAAGTGATACCAGAGCGCCATCACGGTCGTTCCGCCCAGGCTCTGCGAGAAAATGTGCGCCATGCCCACCGCAAATGCCGGAGCGCCCCCGGTCCGGTTGAAGAGGGTCTGCTCGCCAACGGCTGTGGCTAGTGCTTGCATATCGGCGGCGGTCACGGAGAAGCCCCAACTAGAAATCGTCGCGGTAGCCGCGGCCGGACTCTGCCCGACAATTCCCGCCGGACTGTTGATTGCAAAATACACTCCCGGTTGCAACACGCAGGCCGCGATGATTGCCATTACCGCGACCGCCGACTCGGCCATCATCGCGCCATAACCCACCATGGGAGTCTGCGTCTCGCGCGCGATTAGCTTCGGCGTCGTCCCGCTCGAGATCAGAGCATGAAATCCGCTAATCGCCCCGCAGGCAATGGTGATGAAGGCGAACGGAAATATTTTCCCGGCGAATACGGGCCCGGTCCCGTCCACAAAGCGCGTGAAGGCTGGCATGTGCAGCGTAGGATGCAGCACCACGATGCCAATCCCCAGCAGCCCAATCGTCCCCAGTTTCACGAACGTGCTCAGGTAATCGCGCGGCGCCAGCAGCAACCATACGGGCATCGCAGAGGCGGCAAACGCATAAATCAAAATCAGAATAGCCAGAGTCTGCGCGCGGAAGGTGAAGATTGGCGCCAGTTCTGGGCTGTGCGCCACCCACTGCCCTCCCCAGATCGCCAGTAAAACAAGCACGAATCCGAGGACCGACACTTCCAGCACCTTCCCCGGACGGATCCGCCTGAGATAAACCCCCATCAGCAGCGCGATCGGAATGGTCATCGCAATGGTGAAAGTTCCCCACGGACTATCCTTGAGCGCATTTACCACCACGAGCGCAATGACAGCAAGCAGGATAATGAGAATTGCGATTACCGCCGCATACGCAACCAATCCTCCCAGCGGCCCCGTTTCTTCCTTCGCCATTTCAGTTAACGACTTGCCGTCGCGCCTCACCGAAAACAGCAGGATGACGAAATCCTGCACGCAGCCAGCGAACACTGCGCCAGCGATCACCCACAATGTTCCCGGCAAATAGCCAAACTGAGCCGCCAGCACCGGCCCCACCAGCGGGCCCGGTCCCGCAATCGCGGCAAAGTGATGTCCGAACACGACCCACTTGTTGGTGACAAGAAAATCGCGGCCGTTCTCCAAACGCTCCGCGGGCGTGGCGCGCACAGGATCAACCGCCAGAATCTTCGCGGCGATGAAAGCGCTGTAGAAGCGGTATCCCAGCGCATAACAGCAGGTCGCAGCCGCGACCAGCCACAACGCATTGATAGGCTCTCCCCGACGCAGCGCAATCACACCCAAGGCAAGTGCCCCCAGCAGCGCGACCATTCCCCAGACCACAGTTCGCAGAGTGTTATTCATGTCAGTCGAGCATTGTGTCGAATCATCGCGCCACAGCGCAAGCAGCACGAAGTCTTGGAACCAAAGGGCGCACTCGAACGATTTTCTGGCTCGAATTCGTGGTTTAGCGCCAATCAAGAAGTGTTACTCTTATTAGTTCCGAACGACTGCAACCCACGTCCGTGGGCCCTCGTCAGCCCCATACTCGGAGTGCATTCGGCGGATTGATCCGAAATGTCGTTGCCAAAGAGGAGCTTACGATGAAGGTTGGTATCTTGACCGGTGGGGGCGATTGTCCTGGTCTGAACGCGGTGATCCGCGCGGTCGTGCGCAAGGGACTGTTCCATTACGACGATCAATTCGTCGGATTTCTGGAGGGCTGGCGCGGCCTGATCGACAACAAGAGCATGGAATTGGATCTTGATTCCGTCAGCGGCATTTTGCCTCGTGGCGGAACCATTCTCCGCACCTCCCGCACCAATCCTTCGAAGCGGCCCGACGGTTTTGATCGCTGCATTAAGACCCTTGATGCACACAAGATTGACGCCCTGGTTGCCATTGGTGGAGACGACACTCTTTCGGTCGCGCAAAAGCTCCATGAAAAAGGAGTCAAGGTCGTAGGCGTTCCCAAGACCATCGACAACGACCTGGGTGGCACCGACTACACCTTCGGGTTTGATACCGCGTGCAACATTGTCTGCGAGGCGATTGATCGCGTACACACCACAGCCGAGGCGCACAACCGCGTGATGGTAGTCGAAGTGATGGGTCGCGATGCAGGCTGGATCGCACTCTACAGCGGCATTGCCGGCGGCGCCGATGCGATCCTGATCCCCGAGCGCCCCTTCAATGTTGACAAGGTCGCCGAATCGATTCGCCAGCGCCATGAACGCGGACGCTACTTCTCCATCGTTGTCGTGGCCGAAGGAGCCAAGTTCGCCACTGGATCAGGCGCTCCCGTCGTGCAGGAGATGGGAAAAGACGAGTTCGGCCACGCCAAGCTGGGCGGTATCGCCAACGTGCTCGCGCGTGAGATCGAACAGCGCACCGGCTTTGAAACCCGCGCCGTGATTCTCGGACACATTCAGCGCGGCGGTTCGCCCAGTGCGTTCGATCGCGTGCTGGCCACGCGCTACGGCCTGGGCGCCATCGACATGGTGCATCGCGCCGAGTTCGGCCGCATGGCCGCTCTCCGCTCAAACAAGATTGTCTCTATTCCTCTGCTGGAGGCCATCTCGAAGAACCGCGTGGTTGACGACGAGATGATCCAGATCGCAGGAGGGTTATTCGAAGAAATCGGTGAAGCCGCTACAAAATAGTTTTGTGAAATCAGCCTCCTCCGTTTATGAATCGGAGGAGGCTCTTCTTTTTCCTGCAAAAATCTCATCAAGACTTTTTCCTCAGAGACGTTGCAAGCAACGTCTCTAAACACTGCTCCTCTGGAATTTTTGCAATCTGTTGACATTCCGCAGATAACTCGACTGTGTTGTACCCGTTACGATGCAGCTATGAACGAAACATCGCGTTGCGCCTGGAGATGCCTCTCATGGTGACTGCCCCTACTGTTCCGGCAGCCGCCACCATCCGCACGAAACCGCGATCTCTTTCCATTCAGGCTCCACGCCTCGTTTCCGTGGACATCCTGCGTGGGCTCGCCATGGCCGTGATGGCGCTGGATCACACGCGGGACTTCATGAGCTATCTGCGGATTGCTCCTGAGGATGTGGCCCACACCTACGGAGCGCTTTTCTTTACCCGATTCATCACTCATTACTGCGCACCTATATTCTCGTTTCTGGCGGGCACCGGCGCGTTCCTTTCCACCCGGCGCGGAAAGTCCATCCCGCAACTGTCGAGCTTTTTTCTCAGTCGTGGCCTATGGCTCGTGGTGCTCGAGTTCACCGTTGTTGATTTTGCGTGGGGCTTTGTCCCCTGGGCACACGCGGGAGTCATCTGGATTTTGGGATGGAGCATGGTTGTCATGGCTCTTATCGTGTGGCTTCCCGTGCGTTGGATCGCGGTGTTAGGTGTGGGCATGATTGCCACTCACAATCTGCTGGATGGCATCCATGCGGCTTCGTTCGGCAAGTTTTCCTGGTTGTGGATTTTCTTGCACAGTCCTGGAAGCATTCCGGTCACCGCTGATTTTTCCTTGTCGACCCGGTATGTGCTGATCCCGTGGGTCGGCGTTATGGCTGCGGGCTTTGCTTTTGGAGCGTTGTTGCAGCGACCCGACCGTCGCAAATGGATTCTGACCCTGGGGATATCCGCTACGGCGCTGTTCTTTGTGCTCCGCGGGTTCAATGTTTATGGAAATGGAATAGTTGAGACAGCATCCAGATACGCAAGCTCTGCTGGCCCGTGGAGCGTTCAGCCCACGATCTCACTGACCGTTATCTCATTCTTTAATACCCTGAAGTATCCGCCTTCTCTGCAATACCTGCTTATGACCCTCGGGCCTTCGTTGATCCTGCTGGGATTGCTTGACGGCGTGAGAGCACAGCGCGGAGTGGGACGCATTCTGGTGGTCTACGGCCGGGTCCCGTTGTTTTATTACGTCTTGCATATCTACCTCCTCCACATTATGGCTATCGTGGTCTCGCTCGCCTTTCACCAACCCATCTGGCACGGCACTGTCATAGCGGATTTCGCTCAAAAGCCTTCGGGGTATGGACACGGTCTACCTTTCATTTACGCGATGTGGATTTTGGCTGTGGCCATATTGTATCTGCCTTGCTTGTGGTTCATGAATTTCCGCAGCCGGCATCGGGACTGGGGTTGGCTAAGTTATCTGTGACCCTGATCTTGCTTGCCGGTGCATGCCCAGGCGGCTGACACCAATTAAGCAAGACGACGTTGAAGCTTCCACCGGATATAGTTCTGTTAGCAAGCCAAGACAGCTTGCCAGAGCGATTCCGGAGGACACCTGAACCTTTCCCATCATTTGGAACTGCTCGGGCTCGCCAGTTTCGAAAGCTCCTACTTTCAGCTCGGAACCTGGCTTCTCTCGATAGTGGAGCTGATCCTAGTCGTCGCGACGGTCATACTCATTCTGCGCAAGCGGCATGCCCCTCATCCTTTTCTTTCTTCGTGGACCTCCGCTTTCAACCAGTTTGCACAGCGGCGCGTGCTCGCAACTCTCTCAGTTGGACTTGGCGTTATTGTCGTGCGCGCAGCTCTGATCCCGGTGATCGGGATTCCCCAGCCGCGCTGGAATGACGAATTCAGTTATCTCCTCGCCGCCGATACTTTCACCCACGGCAGGCTCACCAATCCGACCCATCCGATGTGGATTCACTTTGAAACCTTTCACGTCATCCAGCACCCCACCTACATGTCGATGTATCCGCCGGCGCAAGGCTTGGTCTTGGCGGCGGGCCAGGTGCTTGGGAATCCATGGATCGGTCAGTTGCTGATCACAGCAGCCATGTGCTCCGCCCTCTGCTGGATGCTGCAAGCATGGGTTCCTGCACCATGGGCCCTGTTGGGCGCGATCCTCGCTGCCTTGCGCCTGGGCATTCTCAGCTACTGGATGAATACGTACTGGTGCGCCTCAGTTGCTGCACTGGGCGGCGCCTTGGTCCTGGGTGCCTGGCCGCGCCTGCGCAAGAGAATGCGTCCCGTTCATGGAATTGTGCTCGCTGTGGGATTATTGTTGCTGGCGAACAGCCGTCCCTTTGAAGGCTTGGTCTTCAGTATTCCGGTGGCCCTTGCGATGCTGGCATGGCTCATTGGGAATTATCGCGCGCAGTTCAAAAGAACTCTGCCGGCTCTGGCTCTGCTGCTGGTTGTTGTCGCCGCGGGAGTCGCCGCAACAGCCTATTACTATGACCGCGTCACAGGTTCGCCCTGGCGCATGACTTATACGGTCAATCGCGATCAGTACTCCGCTGCTCCCTATTTCGTCTGGCAGAAGCTTCGTCCAGAACCCGATTATCGTCACCCGGTGATGCGGGATTATTACCGCAGCGAAGCGCGCGAGTTTCAGCGCAATCTGACCCTGGCAGGGTACTTACAACGTGGAACTCAAAAATGCTTGGAGTGGTGGAAATTCTACCTGGGACCATTGCTCACCCTGCCCCTGCTCACGCTGCCGTGGATCGTTCGCCAGGGAAAAATGAGATTGCCCTTGGCGATCTGCGCCGCGATGATCGCAGCTTTCGCAGTGCAGACCTGGACGTTACCGCATTATTTCTCCCCCGCGGCAGGCGCGCTTTACATTCTGTTGACCCAAGGTATCCGGCACATGTACGCGCGCCGGGGTATTGTGAAAGACGCCGCTCTCGCCATCCCGATTCTGGCGTGCGCCATGATCGTCATTCGGGTAATGGCGGCGGCCACGCACACCCAGATTGAGCCTGCCTGGCCACGCGGAAATTTGGAACGGGCAGCGATCCTTCGCCAGCTACGAGCGATGCGGGAGGAACAACTGGTGATCGTGCGCTACGGGCCGGACCACGACATAGATCGCGAATGGGTGTGGAACGAAGCTTCCATTGACGATGCCAAGGTAGTCTGGGCTCGCGATATGGAAGACGCCCAGAATCAGGAACTTCTGGAATATTTCAAAAATCGGCAGGTCTGGCGCTTGGATGCCGACGATCCCTCGCCCAAGCTGCAAGCTGCGCGCCCTTCGCGGTAAATCCCCGTGCACTTCACCTTTGAGATCGATGCGCGCTCCATTACCATGGACCGTCTTCATGACAGATCGAGCCTATTCCGCAAGCTGGCTTACGGCACGGCGCCTGCGGGCGCATGGCCTAATTGTCGGGGCGGTGCTGTGGTCGGTCTATCTGTGGATTATGGTAAGTCCCGGATTGCGCGATCGCGCGGGCAACCTCAAAGGCACGGACTTCCTGCACTTCTACACACTCGGCCTGGTGGCGCGGGAGCATCGCGCCCTCGAGTTATATGACATGAAAGCGCAGTCGCAGTTGGCGAGCACCCAGGTGCCACAAGCGGCCGGCATCGAGTACCTGCCTCTCTACCCGCCGCAGGTGTCGATGCTCTTCGCCCCGTTCGCGCATTTTTCTTACGCCAGCGCGCTCGCAATCTGGTGCATCGCCTCGGCAACAATCTACTCCCTATGTTGCTATTGGATCTGGCGGGCGTGCCCAGGACTCCAGGCTCACGGCGTGACAATTGCTATTCTCGCCGCCGCCTTCCCTGCATTTTTCCATCTGATCGCATGGGGACAAACATCCGCCCTGGCGCTTCTCTGCTTCACGGCGATGTACATGTGCCTCCGCGGACAACGTGACTTTCTCGCGGGCGTCATTCTCGGCTGTCTTGCATTCAAGCCACAATTGGGATTGGCAGCCGCCATTGTTTTCCTGGGCATCGGAGCTTGGAGAGTTGTGATTGGCGCAGCCCTCTCCGCAACGGCCCAATTCCTAGCTGGCATTCTCTTCTATGGCACGCAAGCTTTTCACGAGTGGTTGTGGATGATGCGCAACGTGCGCGCGGCTTTGCCGCTTCTGGAGCCCAGGATTTATCAGACCCACTCGCTGCGCACGTTCTGGTCGATGCTGATCCCGTGGCCCAAACTGTCATTCGCCTTGTACTTGATTACTGCCCTGTCGGTGCTCGCGATGACAATTTCCTTGTGGCGGCACAGATCCGCCTCGCTCAATGTCCGCTTCTCGGCCCTGCTGTTCGCCACCGTGCTGATAGCGCCACATCTGACAGTTTACGATCTAGTAATCCTCGCCCCCGCGCTTCTGCTGCTTTCAGATTGGCTGATGACCATCGCCCCCAGACGCGCACCACAAATAGGCACAGCACTGTACTGCGTCTACATATTTCCGATCCTAGGTCCTCTAGCCAAATGGACGCATGTACAGCTCTCAGTAATTGCGATGTCCACACTGGTGTTCCTGATATGGCGCAGGGAAGCAGATTAGATCTGCAGAAGAAGAATGTCAAAGAAGGGCTGCCCCGCCCTTGTCCCGCGGGTTTCAGCGGGAACAGGGTGGGGATTTTGATTTCCTATAAAAAGCCCACTGTTTTGTTCTGCTGCACTGGTTCTATTCGTGCCGCAAAGATTCGATCGGATCCAGCCGCGCGGCCCGAAACGCCGGCACCATCCCGCTGATCAGACCCACGGCCCCCAGGATGATGGTGGAAGCGATTAAAGTCCCCGGCGCAATAATCAGCCGAATATCTCCCGCCTCACCGTTCTTGGCAAACGCGCTGTACAAAGTCAGCCGTCCCACCGACAAAGCAACGGCGTAAGCGAGAATCACGCCCAGCACGCCGCCAATGAAAGTAATCGTCAAAGCTTCAGCCAGAAACTGCATCAGGATGTAGCGCGATTTCGCCCCCAGGGCCTTCAGCACCCCGATCTCGCGCGTGCGTTGCGTCACCGACACCAGCATGATGTTCATCAATCCAACGCCGCCGATTCCCAGTGTCAGCGTCCCAATGAACCCCATCAGGACTTTCAATCCCAGCGTGATGATCTCGAACTGATGCAACTGCGTCATCAGGTTGAACACTCGCACCGCTTGCCGGTCCGAGGAATTGAATTTGTGCTGCCCGGCCAGAATCGTGCGAACCGCCGGCTCGATCCGCAAATATTCCGGAGTCTGATAGTTGAACCAGATCGTGTCCAGATAATGCGTGTCCTTCAAATCGCTTATCGACGTGAACGGGACATACACGACGCGATTGATGTCGTCGTTCCCCTCCTGCATCTTCGCGCTCAACACGCCAACCACTTCAAAGCTCAATCCATCCAGCCGGATGTGCTCTCCCACCGCACTCCGTCCTGAAAATAATTTTTCCTTCGCCTCAGATGCAATCACCGCCACGCGCCCGTGCTGGACCTGGTCCTCCATATTGAAGAAACGTCCCTGCTCGAGCTTGAGCGATCGGATCGAATACACGGTGGGATAATTCCCGCTGACCGGAAACGTGAACGACCGGTTCTCGTACTGCACATTCGACTGCTTCCCGACTTCCGGCGTGATGTGCGTGATCTGCGGCAGATTCGTGGTAAGCGCATCCACATCTTCCTGGGTGAACCGAATCTGCACTCCCGACTTCTGACCGCCCGCCTGCATGGAAGTTTTTCCCGGCACGATAATGACGAGCTTCGTCCCGAAGTTCGCAAAAATATTCGCGCAGGCCTGCCCAAAGCCGTCGCCGTACGCCAGCAGCATGACGACGGTCGCAATGCCCCACGCCATGCCCAGCATAGTCAACGCCGTGCGTCGCCGGTTGTGACGCATCGAGTTATAAGCTTCCTGCAGCAGATCGCGAATCATTCCATTACTCCTGCCGTAAAGCCTCCACCGGCTGCAGCATCGCAGCTTTCCGCGCCGGATATAGACCGGCAACAACTCCCGCGAGAGTCAGACTCCCGATCGCGAGCATGGCCGACATCGGCACCAATTTCGGAGGATCGAACCCCTGCGGACCTTGCACTCCCCCCATCATCGCCATCAGTCCGCCGGCAAATGCCATCCCGACCATTCCGCTCCCCAACGTAAGCAGGAGTCCTTCCAGAAAGAAATGCAGCAGGATGCTGCGGTTGGTGGCGCCCAAGGCTTTACGCAAGCCAATCTCGCGTGTGCGCTCACTGACCGCCACCAGCATGATATTCACCACGCCAATCGCACCCAGCGCCAGGGTCACTACCCCCACGGCTCCGAGGAACATGTTCATCACATCAAAGATTGTCCCCACCATCTGCGATTCCTTGATGGAATCCCACTCGTCGAAGGCATTTTCGTCACTGCCATCGAAGCCATGATTTCGCGCCACAATCTGGTGTACCTCTTGCCGCGCCAATTCGTGATCTGTACGTACTTCTGGCTGGTACTCGATGAACGAAATCGAACCCTCGTGATTTTCGCCCTTCAATGGAAAATTCGCGGCCATCACCTGGAAGGGGATATAGCCGCGCATGTTCAGCCACATGTTGTCGCCGCGCCCCAAATGCGGAAGACTCCCGACCACCTCGAAGCGCAGCCCGTTGATCAACACGAAAGAACCCAAAGAGGGCCTGCCCGGGAACAGCGTTTTCAACAACTCGTTTCCCAGCACGATCACATTGCGTCTCTGAATTCCATCCAGATCGTTGAGCCACCGCCCTTCCTTCAGCGGCAGATAACTGATCTCGTTCAGTTGGGGCTCAGTTCCCAGGATCTCGCCGCTCCCGCTGGCAAATTCACTGACCTCGTGCAGATCCCCCCGCGAAATGAGTGGAACCGCATTCCGGACATGTCCCGCCAGCTTGATATCGCGGTAGTCCTGCAAGGTCAGAAGATACGACTTCGCCGAGCTCATATTTCCCTTCACCGAAGGCGCCCGCCCGGGAAACAGGAACATGATGTCCTTCCCAAACTCCGCCAATTCCCGCTTGTTGCCCGACCGGAAGCCTTCACCCACG
>Ga0207702_10000424_pt1 | contig 48376 bp, 41 predicted proteins | sample KBSCornC62_FD_184302 | JGI IMG/M metagenome (GOLD analysis project Ga0207702, IMG submission 184302) | Corn rhizosphere microbial communities from Kellogg Biological Station, Michigan, USA - KBS Corn C6-2 (SPAdes) (version 2) | ecosystem: Host-associated > Plants > Roots > Rhizosphere > Soil ... | reverse complement strand
CCAGGTACTGAATCCGCGCGGGAAAGCGGGTTCGAACCGGAAGATCTCGAGGGCTTCGATGCATATTCGAATCTCATCGCCATCGCGATCGAGAAGCTCCGCGCCATCGAGCGTATCCGCCAGCAGGAGCGCGTCGAGCGGGACGTGGCGATCGCCGCGGAGATCCAGCAGGAGCTCCTCTCGCGCGCCGTACCCGACGAGGTGCCCGGCGTAACCTTTGCCAGCTACAACAAGGCGGCAGCCGATGTGGGAGGCGATTTTTTCTTCGTCTTCCCTCGGAGCGCCTACGAGATTTACTTCGCGATCGGGGATGTCTCCGGCAAGGGAATCCCCGCCTCTCTGTTGATGGCACAGACGCTGAGCGCGATGCAGTTCGTCTTTGCGACCACGACCGGCCCGGCTGATGCGCTCACCATGTTGAATACCACGCTCCACGATCATATCGTGCGTGGGATGTTCGTCACTACACTGGTCGGCAAAATGCTGCCGGAGTCGCGGACTATCGAGCTCGCGAGCGCGGGTCATTGCCGCCCGTGGCTGGTGCGGGTCGAAGGCGGACCGGTGGAAGTTCTCACCGAAGGCGCTCTGCCGCTCGGCGTCCTGCCATTGGTGTCTTATCGCCAGCTGTCGATCGATCTGGCCCCTGGCGATTACCTTGTCTGCTACACCGACGGACTCTCGGAGTCCCGCAATCCGGAATCGGGCCAGTTCCTGGACGAGCGCCTGAGCGAACTTCTGCTCCCGCAATTCCGCGGGGCGCAGCACATCGTGGACTATCTGGTCGACGCGGAGCGCGATCACCGGGAGAACACAGCCGCCCGCGACGATCTCACCTTGCTGGTGGGAAGCTTTCGATGAGTCTGAAGCTGAAGTTCCCAGCCGATCCCGCCGAACTCTCGGAAATGCGTCATAAAGTGCGGGATTTCCTCCTGCACTGCGGAGTCGTGGAAATGGATGCCGAGCTGATGGTGCTCGCCCTCGACGAGGCGTGCACAAATGTCATCCGCTATGCCTATGGCGGCTGCTCGCGCCGGACGATCCGGCTATCCATCGACCGACTGCATAATGAAATCCGCTGCGTCCTGCGTGATTATGGCGTCTCGTGCGATCCGGAAAAGATTCGCGGGCGCGATCTCGCGGACTTCCGCCCAGGCGGCCTTGGCGTACGCATCATGCACTGCGCCTTCGACCAGGTCTCTTATGAGCCCAGGCCGCGAGGCACCCGATTGACGCTCGTGAAGAACCTCAATGGGGCAAAGGCCGGGCAGGGATAACCAGCCTTTTGGGACGGCCAGGACCGATGACGCAAAGGGCGAGCATCAGGCGGTGGCCAGGCGCTCGCGCAGGCGGCGAAGGCGGAGGATGGTCCGCTCCTCGTTCCGGGTGAGGCTGCGCCCGGAAAGCGGCAGCTCGAGCTGCGTGTAAATGGGAGCCTGTTGAGCGCGGAGGGATTTCAGCAGAGCGTTGATCGTTTTCATATTCTGCGTTGACTCTACTCCCAGGCATAGGACATTGACTGTCCCATGCCTGAAAAAGATTCGGAAAATTTTCACTCGTCCGAGCTCGCAGGGAAGAGATCCCGTCCGCCCCTGGCGCGGATGCTGGCGATCCATGCGCGACTGACCGATGGCCGGATGCCGAACTGCTCGACTCTCGCACGGGAGCTGGAGGTGGCGACGAAGACGATCCAGCGGGACATCGAGTTCATGCGCGACCAACTCGGTCTACCGCTCGAGTACGATCGAATGGCTCATGGATTTTATTATACCGAGGCCGTGAGCAGTTTCCCCTCGGTGCAGGTGAGCCATGGCGAACTCGTTGCGCTCCTGGTGGCCCAGAAGGCCGTCGAGCAATATCGAGGCACTACTTTCGAGAAGCCGCTGCAGTCGGCCTTTGCGAAGCTGGCATCAGGCCTGGATGGCGAGAGCGGCATTGCGCTTCACGAGCTGACCGAGGCGATCTCGTTTCGCCCCCAAGGGTTGCCCGCTACGGAGCTCGACACCTTCCAGGCGCTGGCCACGGCGACACTCAAGCATCGTGAGATTCGCTTTCTTTATCGCTCATTGAAGGGCAGTGGCAGCGAGACCCGCTGCGTGCGCCCATACCATCTCGGCTGTATGGCCAACCAGTGGTATCTCATCGGACATGACTGCGATCGAGACGCGCTGCGCACGTTTGCGCTGACCCGGCTGTGTGATGTACGCGAGACTGGCACGACGTTCGAGAAGCCCGCGGATTTCTCGGTTTCCGAAATGTTCTCCGGGAGTTTCTCGGCCTTTCAAAGCGGGCGTGTCGAACTGGTGGTGCTGCGCCTGGATGCCTTTGCCGCCCGACTCGCAGGCGAGCGTCGCTGGCACCCATCGCAGGAGCTGACGCCAAGGAAGGACGGCAGCGCCGATCTCACGCTCGAAGTCAGTATCGCTCCGGACCTCGAAAGCTGGATCCTCGGCTGGGGAGAGCATGTCGAAGTGCTCAAACCAGCCAGTCTGCGCCGACGGATTGCGACCGTTGCGAAAGCGATGGCCGATCAATATGCAGACTGATATAGCAACGAAAGGTCCCCTGTCTCATGAACCTCATCAAGGAATTCAAGGAGTTCATCGCGCGCGGCAATGTCATCGACCTCGCGGTGGGTGTCATCATCGGTGCGTCATTCGGAAAGATCGTCACCTCATTGGTGACTGATGTCATTACGCCACCGATTGGCTTGGTGACGGGCCGGGTCGATTTCAGCAGCCTCTTTCTGCCACTGAACGGCAAGGTCTACGCCTCGCTGGCCGAAGCTCAAAGCCATGGAGCTCCCGTCATTGCTTATGGGACGTTCATCAACACGATCATTCAATTCCTCATCGTCGCGGCCTGCGTCTTCGCCGTGGTGAAGGTGATCAACCGACTCAAGCGCGAGGAAGCGGCGAAACCCGCCCCTGCGGCGCCGTCCCGAAGCGAAGAGCTGCTCCAGGAAATCCGCGATCTGCTGAAGAATAAGTAAGGGCTGCCGGCCCAGGGAAGCTGACCCGAAAATTCAAAGGGAAGGCTAGACTGGTTTCGATCTGTCCGGAGCAACCCTCTCGCTACACTCGATCTCGCGCTATCTCCGGGCATCGCTCGACGAAAGAGTAGCCGGCGCTTTCATCGAAAATGCCCTACCAAATGGGGCGATGCGCGAATGCGTGGATAGCGACGGGAGGGGCGATGATGGCACCCGCCATTCGGCCGCCGGGCGAATATCATCTCGCGGATCGGGCGTTTTTACCGAAAGCGCCGTAGATTCCCTCATTCTCGTGCTTCGTGGAGCTCCACCTGCAGGACATGCGTGTCTGACTCGAAAATTCGCCCTCGATCGGCATCCATGCCGCAGGAGAAATCCACGGAACCCGCGGCGCGGCTCCCCTACCCGCGCTAAAATGATCCCGGCTCATGCCGGGTGCTCTCGGCGCGAGCTATTCTTTGGGTGGTGGGCGCGTCCGGCAGCTGCCGGACCGCCGCGGATTACTATTTTCACTCCGCATGGAGCCTCGCTTGGGGGGCATGGGTATGTAACCCGCAAATCCAGGCGCGATGCCGATCCTTGGAATCTGCGCCGCAGGAGAAATCCACGGACCCGACGGCGCGGCTTCCCTACCGCAGGAAAACGAACCCGACACATGCCGGGTACCTTCCGCGCGAGCGATGCCCTCCAGGTGGATTTTGGCCTCCCAATGAATTCGCCGCGACCGCGATGGACGCATCGGCGAGATTTGAACGTGGCAAAAACAAAAACGCCGTCCCGGCTGACCGGGACGGCGTTTCCAAAGAACGAACCCTAAAGGGTCGTGAATTTAGAAAGCGATACGGATACCGCTACGGAAGTTGCCGACGTTGCCGACGCCACCGTAGAAGTAACGGCCATCGGCGAAGATGCCGATGTGCGGGGTGAAGCGATACTCGAGACCGCCACCAACGTTACCGTAGCCGTAGCAGTTGCCATCCCAAGCGGCGCCACCACCAACCATCGCGTAAGGAGCGAGGTTGAGGCCGCAGATCGGGTAGCGGACGAAGAACGTACCACCGAGCGGGAGATGCTCAGCCGTCTTGCCGTTGGCATACCACTGGGCCTCGTAGCCGATACCGAAATACTTCGCGAAGAAGAAGTTCAGGTCAGCGCCGCCGCCGGATCCAGTATGGAACTTGCTGCCATGCGAGCCGTAGAAGCCGCTATAGAAGCCGTCGATCTGGAACTCCGTGTCGCGGAAGTTGCACTCTGCCGGTGCGACCGTGACTTTTTCTTTGAACGACTTGGCTTCCGTTCCGGCAAAGGCCGAACCGACCGCCAGGGCCGCTCCCATCATGAGGGTAAGGGTGAGTTTTTTCATGGGTTCAGGAGTTGTTTTTTAAGTAACTAGTTTGGTTAAGGTTACTTACCCGTGCACGCTAGAGAATCTGACTACCGGGTGTCAACCCGATTCCTACCAACGCCACTGGGACGAACAGAAAGGGGTTCGTTGAAGAGGAAAGCTTGTAAACCTCTGTGAGAGCTACCCATTGGGGTACCGTCAATCAGGCATCACCCTGAGCGAGCCTCATCCTCCCTGACGGTTAATTCGACCTTTCTACTGGAGAGAACGCGTCGCCAGGGTGAAGAGACAGCATCTTTTCCCGCAATTCCGGAGCTTTCGAAATGCTCGTCGCGAGCTGTGCGCAATCCGTCTCGAAGGCGATGAGCTGATGGGTATTCGCATCCCGGAGACCGAAGACGTAGTACTTGTATTCCTCTCCGCCGACATTGCTGGAGTCCTGCGCCGTGTCGAGCGAGAGTGCAAGTGTTTGAAAGGTGAATTCGCGTCGATCGCCGGAACCGGTGGCGGGAATCGGAATGGTCTGCGCCGCGGCGACCGTGAGCTTATCGACGTGGTTCACGTATTTCTCCCGGGTATCCCGGGTGACGAGAATGATGCTTGCCTCGGCACCAGGCAGACCAGAGAGCTTGCTGGTCCCCTCGATCGAGAACGACGGAGTCACCCAGACTTTCTTTTTGTACCATGCATCATCGTCATTGCGACGCTTGTAGCCGATCTTTACCTGCATTGAGAAAGGCGGGAAGGAGCGGTAAACGTTGTTTGCCTTCGCGTAGTCGATAGCTGCGGTCCGCGAGGCCGTCGCAAGCTGATCGATCGGCATAGTCCCCTTCCGTCCGGCGATTGTGAACGTAATCGTCGAGGGAGTGGCCTCGACCACCTCGACTTTCGCCTGCCTGCCATTCACATCGGTGAGCGTGATGTCTGCGAAGGCAGTCGCGATAGCCGAAGCGGAAATAAGAAAGATCGCAATCGAGCGCATAGCTATTCGGAAAGAGGATGCGCGATCATTTCGATGCGAAGTCGAACAGTCAATTCGCCGGAAAAACAAAAAAGGCGGCTCCTTTTGCAGGAGCCGCCTTTTTGCGGAAAAGGTGGTGTCTTACTTGTAGGAAGCCTGGGCGCCCTTGATGTTCTTCTTCTTGATCCAGGGCATGAGGCCGCGGAGGCGCTCGCCGGTCTTCTCGATCGGGTGCTCCTCGCCCTTCTTGAGCAGGGCATTGTAGTTCGGATAACCGCTCTCGTATTCCTTGATCCAATCCTTGGCGAACTTGCCGGTCTGGATGTCCTTGAGGACCTTCTGCATCCGCTTCTTGGTGCCGGCGTCCACAATCTTCGGACCGACGGTCACGTCGCCCCACTTCGCCGTCTCGGAAATCGAGAAGCGCATGCCTGCGATGCCGGCCTCGTTCATGAGGTCAACGATGAGCTTGAGCTCGTGGAGGCACTCGAAATAAGCCATCTCGGGGCTGTAGCCAGCCTCGACGAGAGTCTCGAAGCCCGCCTGGACGAGGGCGCTCGCGCCGCCGCAGAGGACTGCCTGCTCGCCGAAGAGGTCGGTCTCCGTCTCTTCCTTGAACGTGGTCTCGATGACGCCGCCGCGGGTGCCACCGACACCCTTCGCCCATGCGAGGGCGACCTTGCGGGCGTTCTTGCTGGGGTTCTGGTAAATCGCGATGAGCGCGGGCACGCCCTTGCCCTCGGTGAACTGGCGACGGACGATGTGGCCCGGGCCCTTCGGGGCGACCATGATGACGTCCACATCCTTCGGCGGGACGATGGTCTTGAAATGAATGGCGAAGCCGTGGCTGAAGAGGAGGGTCTTGCCCTTCGTGAGGTTCGGCTCGATGTCCTTCTTGTAAACGGCGGGGATCTTGGTATCCGGCACCGCGACAAAGATCACGTCGGCCTTCTTGACGGCCTCGGCCGTGTCGGCGACTTCAAAGCCATAGTCGGCGGCAACCTTGCGGCTCTTCGACTTCGGATAAAGGCCGATGATGACCTTTACGCCGCTCTCCTTGAGATTGAGGGCGTGGGCGTGGCCCTGGGAGCCGAAGCCAATGACGGCGCACGTCTTGCCTTTGAGTACTTTGAGGTCTGCGTCTTTATCTGTGTAGATTTTTGCGGGCATGGTTTGAAAGGGTTGCGGTTGGGGAATCGCGATGGCGCTTAGTCGTTGGTGCGGGAAAGGGCGACCTTCCCGGTGCGGGTGATGTCAATGATCCCAAAGCGCTCCATGAGGAGGAGGAACTTGCTGATCTTGCTCTCCGTGCCGGTGACCTCGATCGAGAGACGCTCGGGCTGCACGTCGATGATCTTCGCACGGAAGATGTCGCAAATCTGCATGACCTCGGCGCGGGTCTTCGAGTCGGCCTTCACGCGCATGAGCACGAGCTCACGATCGACGTAATCCTCGTCGCGGAAGTCCTGCACGTCGATCACCTCGACGAGCTTGTCGAGCTGCTTCGTCACCTGCTCGAGGACCTTGTCGTCGCCGCGAACGACGATTGTCATGCGCGATGCAGTGGGGTCGAGGGTCGGACCGACGTTGAGACTGTCGATATTGAACCCACGGCCGCTGAACATGCCGGCGACGCGTGTGAGCACGCCGAATTTGTTTTCAACTAGTACCGAGAGAGTGTGGCGCATGGCTAGTAAAGGAACCGTCGAGAGTGGGTGGAAAGTTTCGCTTCGTCAAACGGTTTTCGCAACGCTAGCGTGAGCGTTTTATGCGACTCGATCTACCGGAGCACCCGTTCAAGGCCTATATTTTCGACTGCGATGGCACGATCGCTGATACGATGCCCCTCCATTTCCAAGCCTGGACGCGGGCATTGGAAGAGTTGGGCGGCAGCTTCCCCGAAGAGCTTTTTTACTCATGGGGCGGGAAACCCACGTACGTGATCATCGAGCAGCTCAACGAGAAGTTCGGCACGGCTCTGGATCCAGTGCCCTCGGCGGAACTGAAGGAGAGCTATTTCGAGGCGCTCATTCCGGAGGTGCTGCCCATCGAGCCAGTCGTCGCCCTTGTGAAGCAATTCCACGGCACGGCCCCCATGGCGGTGGCGAGCGGCGGGCATCGCGAGATCGTGATCAAGACTCTCGAGGCGCTGAAGCTCATGCCCTACTTCGAGACGATCGTCGGAATGGAGGACGTCGAGCGCGGCAAGCCCGCTCCAGATCCGTTCCTGGAAGCCGCGCGGCGGCTGGGTGTGAATCCCGAGGATTGCCTGGTCTTCGAGGATAGTCCGACGGGTATCGAGGCCGCCAGGGCCGCGGGCATGCAGTACGTTTTCGTCCCCTCTGCGGGGGTCACCGCCGCTCTCGAGAAGGCGGGGCTTTCCCTGCCGTAGAGAATGGGAGGGTTAAGAATACTAAAATAGCTGAGATTTACTCAGCAGTCGTAGGTTTGGCAGATGCGGCTCCCATAGGGAGGCGGCTATATCGAGCTACGCTCGAATTGAATCCAGCTATTTAGGTTTGGCTTACCCGACCAGCACGGGACTGCCGGCTGGCGAGAGCGAGCGAAGCTTATTGATGACGGCCGGAACGATCTCGAGCGCCGCATCGATATCGGCATCGGTATTGAAACGGCCAAAAGAGAATCGCAGGCTGGCTCGAGCCCGCTCGTTGGAGAATCCCATTGCCTTCAGGACATGGCTGGGGTGTACGGAGCCGCTGGTGCAGGCCGAACCGGCCGAGCAGCAGACTCCCCGCTCATCCAGCAGCAGAAGGGCGCCCTCGGCCTCGATGCCTTCAAAGGCCAGGCTCGTCGTATTCGGCAGACGGTGGTCCGTATCGCCATTGATTTCGACTCCGGGCACCTGGGCGAGAATGCCCTGCTCGAAGCGATCCCGCAGTGCCCTTACCCGCGTCTGTTCCTCAGCGAGATGGTCGGCTGCGATTTCCGCCGCCTTACCGAGGGCAACGATCGAGGCGACGTTCTGAGTGCCGCCACGGCGAGCGTTCTCCTGGCTGCCGCGCAAAAGAGGGGCAAACCTCACCTTCCGGCTGGTGTAGAGTACACCGACTCCCTTGGGAGCGTGCAGCTTGTGGCCGGATACGGAGAGAAAGTGGATGCCCGAGTCCGCTACGGACAGCGGGATCTTGCCCACGGCCTGCACGGCATCGCAGTGGAAGAGAACCTTCTTTGCCCGGCAAATTTCGGCAACTTTCTCGATGGGAAACAGGACTCCGGTCTCGTTGTTCGCCCAGAGCATGCTCACCAGGGCGGTATCCGGACGAATCGCCTGCTCGAGGCGCTGCAGGTCGAGTTGCCCGCGCGAATCCACCGGGAGCCAGGTGATCTCGTACCCCTTGCGTGCAAGGTGCTCGCAGAGCTTGATCGTCGCACTGTGCTCGACGCCGGTGGTGATCACATGAGTGCGATCGGGATCGAGCGCGATCGCGGATTGGATGGCACTGTTGATCGACTCGGTGCCGCAGCTGGTAAAAATGATCTCCGACGTCTCGCAGCCGAGCAATCCGGCAACGCGAGCGCGCGCAGTCTCGATGGCATCGAGCGCCCGGCGGCCCAGAGAATATGAGCTGGATGGGTTGCCATAGCCGTCGCGCAACCAGGGGAGCATCTCCTCGACAACGGCGGGATCGATCTGCGTCGTCGCATTGTTGTCGAGATAGATGGTGCGTTCTTCGCTCATGGGCAAGTGGGATACCATACAGGATCCGCCTAGTGCATGACAACCCTGCGTCATATCCCCCCAAGCGGCACAATTCGATTGTCGCCGGGCAAGGAAACTCTCCATTCTTCGCCGCATGAATGACCTCTGGCACGGACTCAGCGACTCTGCGCGCCAACAGCTCACCCAGCGCGATTATCAGGCTCCCAGCCTGGAAACGCGTCTCTCGACGGGTGGAATCGAGGGCGGGCAGGCCCTGGCCGCCGAGGGCACACTGCGCGAGGCCGGCGCCTGGATTCCCGGAGTGGAGCTGTTCCATCGTGTGATTCATCCCCAGCGGCACCGCGGCATGTTTGGAGAATTCGCGCGAGAGGGTGAAGGCGTGTTGGGACGCATCGGATTCTGGCCAAAACAGTGGGCCTGCGCGCGGATGTTCGGCGGGACGGCAAAGGGCTTTCACATTCACCCGCCGTTCATTCCCGAGGGGGAAGCGGCCGACAAATGGTTCGCCAGGGTGTTTCCGTCCAACCCGGAGGACGAGGATTTTTCACTGCGCCCCTATGACCGCGAGCAGTGGGACGTGATGTTCATCGTAGAGGGCCGCGCCGAAATGTTCCTGATCGACGAGCGCGCCGGAATGCCCCGCAGACGGATGCGATTCGCGATCGATGGCGACGAGCACCGCGGGCCGAATACGGTCGGGGTGGTGATCCCGGCCGGCGTGGCGCATGCGATCCGCACAGAGGGGTCGGATGACGTCATCATGGTTTATGGCACCTCGACGACCTTCCGTCCGGAGTTCGAAGGCCGTATCGCCGCAGGCGTGGAGAGCGCCGGCCTGCCTCCGGAATGGGAGCAGGTCTGGTCCGCGTCGTAAGCCTCGCGATCACCGGACCCGGTCAAACGATCTAACTCTGCGGAGGAATTTTGTCGGGGCGGACATACACCTCGTTGGTGTCTGCCTTCACGACGAGAACGTAATGCGACCGGATGTAGTCGTATGCTGGCGCCGCCCAGTTCTTGAATCGCGAGATCTCGATTTTATTGATCGGCCGCTCGTCGATGACGATCACTGCCGGACGATAATGCTCGATCTGATTGCGAGTCTCCTCGGCGAAATTCCGAGGTGCGGTCGCGTTATCGATATATAGGTCGCGCAGATAAGACGGGCGATTCGTCATGAAATTGATTGTCGGCGAGTAGGGGTACGTAATCACCCAATCAGTCGGGGCCGAGCAGGCCATGACTGCCTTCTGAATTGCTTCGAATTTCCGCAAGTCCCCTTTCTTAACGAACACACGCACGCCGTTCTCCGCGACGAATTCGTGGTTGCGCTTGCGTCGGGCAGCGATCGTGCCGGCGGAGTCCTTGGGGAATGCGTGGCAGAAATACAGCCCTTCCGAAATGAGGCAGAGGACGGCAAACGCGATGCACCCGATGCGTGCGGCAAGGGACTTCGTCCGACGCGCCCAGCGCACCGCATAGAATGCCGAGCATCCCATGGCGACAATGAAGGGCACCATGAACTCGCTAAGGTGCGGTGTGTCGGGGCGGAAAAAGAAGTACTGGGAAAAGAGCGTGAGCGCCGCGCCGAGCGTAACGAGACAGACCAACGCCGATTCCTTGAGAGTCGAATCTCCGCGAACGATGGCCCATAGCAGAGCCACTCCGCCGACCGTGATCACGATTGTGGTCACAAGGATCGGCAAATACAGGGCGAGAATGAAAATGGCGTCGTAAGAGGATGCCGACCCGAAGAGTGCGCTCAAACCGTCCCGAGGCCGGCCGCTCCGGAGATTCTTTCGGCTATCCTGCGGGGTCGCCGCCACTCGACGCACCAAGCTTTCGGCGCGTTTTGCCGGTCGCCCTGGCGCGAGCCTCGCGCCCGCCACCCGAGTCGCCGGCATTGCGCGCGGGTCGCGGGACAGCATCGCGTGGGACGGAGCGAGATCCTTGTGCGCCTCGTAAACCATGTAGTTCCAGATGCGGGAATATTGCCCGATGAACTCCGGGCCAAAGCCACGATGCACCGCGTCGAAATAAAACGGGAGGTGAAGGACAATAGCCGTAAGGAAACAGATTGCGCCTCCCCCAATAGCCGTCAAAGCGCGGGATGCGAATCGGCCCGGCGCACCCAAGGGATAGAGAATGACGAGCCCGGAATAGATGACGGCAAAAAAGAGGCCGATATCGATGCGCACCAGGAAGGTCGCTCCCAATACCAATCCGGCCGCAACGAACCAGAGCCATCGGCGCGTGGCGTTCCGAGGTTCGAAAATGAATGCGTGAAGGAGCACCCAGATGTTCAGCACCGGGAGGAGGCCCATGTAGTTGCGAAACATCATTCCGGGGATCGCGACCACGATCGCCGCCAGGGCGACCGCGTACCAGCCTCTCCCGCTCACCAGGCGAATAATCGAAAAGACGAGGAGCCCGGAGATCGTGCAGAGAACGAAAAAGAAAAGCCGCAGAACGATGTAGTTCGGACCAGTGAGCTTGAAGAGCCAAGCCACGGGGTAGAACCACATGACGTTGTAGTTCAGCACGGTATCCTTGATCGGGAGCCAGCCGGCATTGAGACGCATGGCGATCACGGCGTCTGTGCCCCCCTCGCCACCGAGATTCAATCCGGAGCGATAGTACTGGCTATAATAGCAGATGGCGAATGCGAGGATCAGCAAGGGACCCCACGATCGCAACCAGGCATCGACCTTGCGCCAGAAATCCGGATTCCGGAGGCGCGTGAGCTGCGCCTTCCAATCGGAAGAAGAGGTCGAATCGTGCATTGGCTAAGGGGAGCTAACATGGGCACGCACAATTCGTTCAAATCAAATCGCCTGCTTGCCTGGAGAATCGCCCGATGCAACCCTTCAGTCACCTAGCTCCCAAGTCGGGAGCACTCCCTACATCATTGCCATGACCATCGCCGAACAAGTCGCCGTACGCACTTACCCACCGTTCAGCCTTTCCGCGCTCATCAAGGGCACGTTCGCTCCGAAACCCGGACAACGGATCTGCATCCTGATCGACCTTGATGACCCGCGCGATGTGGTAAATTTCAAGTTCCTCGAGAATCCGGATCTCTCGATCCAGCGGAACGCGTACGAACACTTTTATACCGGTTTGAAGAATGGCGTACTGGCTGAGCTCGGGCTCGAGGGCGGCGACCTGTTCGCCTACGAGATCACCGGTGGAAGCAACCTCGACCTGCCGGATCGAGCGATCGCATCCGACGGACGCGAGGTGAGCCTCGAGCGCGACGTGTATACCCAGTATGACATCATTCTCTGCATCTCGACCTACTCCGCCACGGCTCCACTCACGGCCTTTGCGAAGAAGTACGGCTTTCGCGGGGCCACGCTGCATGGCCTCAACCAGACGATCCTCACCACAGGCCTCGCGGTCGATTACGACGAGGTCAGCCGGCTCGGCGAAAAGCTGCGCCTGGGCATGACGCGCGCCGACTGGGTCGAGATCGACTTCGAGTTTCTCGATCGCAAAGCCACCCTGCGCCTGGAGCTGAGTCGCCAGGAAGCGCAGAAGAGCCACGGCTTGTGCCGAGGCGATGAGCCGGATGTGGCGAATCTCCCCGCGGGGGAAATCTACTATGTTCCGACGAGCGCGAGCGGCGAGTTCCCGATGAAATACGAGGACGGCACGATCGGGCTCATGCGCGTAGCAGATGGCCGTGTGCAAAAAGCGGAGCTTCTTACCGGAAATCCGGAGACTGTCCGCCTGCACAATGAAAAGCTCGCGAGCGACCCGGTCACGGGCGAGTTGGGCGAGCTAGGCTTTGGCACGCAGGTGCTGCCGGTCTCGGGCCGCGATATTCAGGATGAGAAGATTCTCGGCACGATCCATGTCGCCACGGGCCGCAGCGATCACCTCGGCGGCTCGCTCACTCCGGACAAATTCGCCAATGCGAAGAATGCTACGCACGATGACATCCTCTTCGCCCCGCATAAGACGCCGGAGATCAACGTCACGCAGGCACGCATGTTCCGCGATGGCCAGACGACCGTGCTCATCGAGAGCTACGAGCCCTCGTCGTATATGACCGGACTGATTTCGTAATTTGAATCCCTACGAATCTCCCAAGCTGCTCGCCGAGTACCTGCTGCTGCACTACGGCAGCGCCGCAGATGTGCTCGACGGCCTGCCCGGGCCGGAGGAAGCGATCGACTTCCCATCCCGGCTCGTGCGGGAACTCCTCGATCCCGCATCGCTCCCGGCCAATGCCTGCGCGCTCGATCTCGGGTGCGCGGTTGGCGGCTCGAGTTTCGAGCTCGCTCGGACTTGTGGCGAAGTGCTCGGCATCGACTTCTCCCATTCCTTCATCCAGGCCGCAAACCTGCTGCGCGAATCGGGCCGTCACTCATTCGAAAAGACTATCGAGGGCGAGATCACGGAACCCGCGGCTGCCGAGGTCCCGCCGGAGATCGACCGCGCACGAGTCACCTTCGAGCAAGGCGACGCGATGGACCTGGACGCCAATCCGAAATCAAAAATCAAAAATCGAAAATCCTTCGATGTCGTACTCGCGGCCAATCTGGTCTGCCGCCTGCCAGACCCGGCCCGTCTCATAGATCAATTGCCGGCACTCGTGCGCACGGGCGGCCAGCTTCTGCTGACCACCCCATTCACGTGGCTCGAGGAATACACACCGCGAGCGAACTGGATCGGTGGCACCCGCGAGGGCGGGCGCAGCTTCGATGCGCTGAGACGTGCACTCGCGCCGGATTTCGAATTCGAGTATCGGACCGAGCTGCCTTTTCTTATTCGCGAGCACGCGCGGAAGTTTCAATATGGTGTCGCACTTGGCACACGCTGGAGACGAAAATGAGTGATTGGGAGATACGCTATCAATCCGGCGATACGCCGTGGGAAAAAGGCGAAGCCGCACCGCCGCTCATCGAATGGCTGGCCCACCGTGAACTCGACGGCCGGGTTCTCGTGCCGGGATGCGGCTCCGGGCACGATGTCCGCGCACTGGCCCGGACTGGCGCCAATCCGGTGGGTATTGATATCGCTCCGACGGCCATTCAACGCGCTGCGGCGCTCCCACGCGCTGGCGAAGAAGTCTACGAGGTTGCCAACCTGTTCGTACTGCCGGAGCATCTCACCGATACCTTCGATTGGGTTTTCGAGCATACCTGCTTCTGTGCGATCGACCCAGAGAGGCGCGCGGATTATGTGACGGGAGTCACCGCCGCGCTCAAGCCAGGCGGCCACCTGCTGGCGATTTTCTATATCGATCCCGGCACCGATGGAGGCGGCCCACCCTTCGGTGTCTCCCGCGACGAGATCGAGCGCCTCTTCTGCGGCACATTTGAAATGGTCACATCCTACGTGCCGCAAGCCGCGTATCCGGGACGCGAGGGGCGGGAGCTGGTTTGCCTGTTGCGCAGGCGTTAGTCCGGGTTTTGCACGTCCCGCGGCTTGAAAATGAGAAGCTACGGCGGGCAAGGGACTGCCCGCCCTACCCTCGATTAGATGTCGCCGCAGCACCGTGCGGCAGCACGATTCACCTCAAAGGTAGGGCCGGCCAGTCCCTTGGCCGCCGACTTTTTGAATTTTCAAATCAGAGAGACCTCACTCTTCCTCCAGCACGCCTCGAACCTCCTCGATGAGGTGCTGCACCTGCGAGAGGATATTCTCGATTTCGTTCCTGGCGGCGGTCCGCCAGGACGCGGTCGCCAGATGCTCTTCGTCCGCACCATCCAGCCCGGCAATTGCGTCCCGCAAATAGGCGCGGGCTTTCTTTAAGCGCACGAGCGTATCTCCCGCGAACAACGCATCTGGCGGCCATTCGTCGTCTCGATAGATGCCGAGTGCACCTGCCAGTTTCGCGGCGGCGGACTGTACGCCAAATATCGCCATGCGCAGTGGGTGCTCCTCGGAGGCGCGCTCGTCCAGCCAGCCGCCTTCCTTCACTTCCTGACTCATTCGAATACCCAGGTCGCTGCACGATGTGACCAGGGGATGCGGTTCGAGATCCTCTTTCCAATGATCACCATCCGGGTCTTCGAGCGCCTCGGACGCAATCGCATTCATTTCCTCGATCCATGCGATCCTTTCCGCCTCTTCCTCCGAAGTAAGCTCGGGCGGCTCAGGTTCGCCACGCTCCCGGTGCAAGCGCTCCCGCTCCTCGTCGAAGATCCGGTCGAAATCCGCCATCCCTCCCTCGCGGGCGAGTCGAGCGTTCACGCGATCGATGAGCAGATCCATCCGCGCGGCCTCGGCGTCCGCCAGCGCCTCGGCGACACTCGTGGCCTCGTCATCCTCCACATCGTCCTCCGCAAAAGAGCGCGTCAATCTGGCGACAAATTGCGAGAGCGTCTCCGCGTTTGCGCGGCGCTGTTCATCCTCTTCTTGTTCGGTCATCTCCCAGGTTCGGTCGGGATCGAGATCGAGCTGAAAATGCGCTGCCTCGATAACAACGCGGCCATTTGTCTCGCTGAACCATTCGAGGTAGAGCGAGTTTCCCCACGCCCAGGGAAACGCGGTACTCGCCGCGATATGCTCCGTCAATTCTTCGTCCGTGCAGGTCGGCAGGCGCACCTTGCGAGATGCCGAGATGTCACCGACGAATCCAATCTGCTGCGGTGTAAGATCCATGCTGTCGAGAGGCTTCACTGGCCTGGGATTCACGAAGCGGAGAACGTGTCCGGCCAAGTCGCGCCAGGTATTTCCCTGGAGATCGAGCACGCGCGGCTCATCCATTCCGGCAAGCCAGAGGCGACCGGTCACGCGACCCTTCACGCGATTGTCGATCTCTCCGCGAATGACGTGTTTCTCGATGCGCCAGGCCATGAACAGGCATCCTGGGATTTTTCGCCTGAAAAATCCAAACGAGAGAAATTCACTCCCGAAGCACCCGCGACTTTTTGAACAATAACCGTCGCCTGCTCGATCTGCTCGTCGCAGATAAAGATGAGAATCTGCGTGAGATGTGCCCGTGAATCACTACGCGGCGATCCGGCGTAGATACTCGAATGAGTAGATGCCTGAGTTGTGCCCGTCTGCCCAGCGCGGCTGCAGTCCGTAGCCCCCTACGAACTCGTAACCCGTGAGGAGAAAGCTCGCTGCAGAGTACTCGTTGACTGGACGGATGACAGTCCCCATCACATCGGGCTCGCCTCCGCAGCTGGCGCAGGGGCAAACGCGCCGCAACCTCTCGAGAGCTAGGAAAGTCTCCTTCCCGTCGCTCCAGGCGATGGCGAGCTCGTTGCCTACGATCTGGATTGTCTTCGGGTGCAGCGGCGTCATGCGAAACGAATATCAGCCATGCACTCCAACTCAAGCGGCGTTCAGAGATTCAACATCTGATGGATGAGTTCGCAGAAGGTTCTCGCTCCGCCAGCGATTTCTCAGTGGCGGAATTGCTATGGTCACATAGGTTGCTGGCCGATGATTTCCGAAAAACCCGAGCTTCTCGCGCCTGCCGGCGACTGGGACTGCGTGCGCGCGGCCGTTGCCAATGGCGCCGATGCCGTCTTCTTCGGGCTGCCGCGGTTCAATGCGCGCATGCGCGCCGAGAACTTCACGGAGGCCGATCTCCCGGAGGTCGTGCGCTTTCTGCATAACCATGGAGTGAAGGCGTATGTGACGCTGAACGTCCTGATCTTCACGGAGGAGCTGAAAGACGCGGTCGGGCAACTCCGCCTGCTCGAGAGCGCGGGAGTCGATGCCGTCATTATCCAGGACGTAGGTCTGGCCGATCTGGCACGCCGAATCACGCCACGCCTGCGCGTGCATGCCTCGACCCAGATGACGATCACCTCGCCCGAAGGCGTGCAATTCGCCGCCGACCTGGGCGTGAAGCAGACCGTCCTCGCGCGGGAGCTGTCCCTGCGCGAGCTGGAGAAGTTCGATGCGGAGGCGATGCCCCTGGAGACGTTTGTCCATGGCGCCCTGTGCGTCGCCTATTCCGGCCAATGCCTCACCAGCGAGTCGCTGGGCCAGCGCAGCGCAAATCGCGGCGAGTGCGCACAGGCGTGCCGCATGCCGTACGAGCTGATCGTGGATGGCGAGCCGCGCGATCTCGGCGATCGGCGCTATCTGCTCTCGCCTCAGGACCTCGCAGCCGTGCGGGAGATTCCCGATCTCATCCGCCTCGGCGTGCGAAGCTTCAAGATCGAGGGCCGACTGAAGTCCCCGGAATATGTCGCGGCAGTCACGGCGGTTTATCGCAAGGCGATCGATGCGGCCCTCGAGACCATCGGCTCCCGACCGGCCGAAGAGCCGACGAGCGAAGAAGATTGGTATCGCCTCGAGATGACATTCTCCCGCGGCCTGTATTCCGGGTGGATGCATGGGGTAAATCACCAGGAACTCGTCGGCGCGCGATTCGGAAAGAAGCGCGGGGTGTTGCTGGGGACGATCGCGCGGGTCGGCAGGGATCACGTCGAGATCACTTCATCGGATGCCGCACTTCGCAATCTGAAGCCCGGCGACGGAATCGTTTTCGATACCGGCGGGGATACCAATGCCGAGCAGGGCGGGCGTATCTTTCAGATCCAGGGCCGGCGTCTGAGCTTCGAGCACGGCCGCATCGATTTTGGGCGACTCAAGGTCGGCGACCGCATCTGGAAGACGGATGATCCCGCCCTTACCCGCGAGCTGCGGACGACTTTCGCCGGCCGCATCTCTGCGCGATCGGACCGGAAGTCGGCCCTGCGATTCCGCGTGAGCGGTTCGGTCGGTCAACCGCTCCGAATCGAGGCTTTCGCCGACGGGCGGTCTGCGATCGTCGAATCCGCGCAGTCGCTCGACTCCGCCATCCGGCAGCCGCTCACGACCGAAAAGCTCGCAGCCCAGCTCGGCAAGCTGGAGGAAACACCATTCCGCCTGGAAGCGGTGGAAAATGAGCTTATCGGAGATGTGATCGCGCCAATGAGCGAGCTGAACCGCCTGCGCCGCGAAGTGGTCGCTGCGCTATTGGCCGCCGTTCCCGCCGAGCAACCGGCGGCCTCGCTGTCTGGAATCCTCGCGGGAATTCAGGCCGAGCCTTCGATCCCGGGAGCCCCGTCGCTTACGGTGCTGTGCCGCAGCTTCGAGCAGCTCGATGTCGCGTTATCTTCGCCGGCCGATCATGTCTATGTGGACTTCGAGGATATCCGGCGCTACAGCGAGGCGGTCGAGCGAGCCCGCTCGTCAGGAAAGACGATCTTCCTTGCCACGCCGCGCATTCAAAAGGCCGGCGAGCAGGGCTTCTTCAAGCTCATCGAGAATGCCGCCCCAGATGGCGTGCTCATTCGTAATGTGGGTGCCATCGCCCATTTTGCAGACTCGCCGCTGCGCAAAATCGGAGATTTCTCGCTCAATGTCGCGAATCCCGTAGCTGCCGCGCTCTTCCGCTCCCATGGGTTGGAGCGAGTCACCGTCTCGTACGATCTCACGGTCGGACAAGTGGCTGCCCTGGCGGCTGGCGTGCCAGCCGGATGGCTCGAGCTGACGCTGCATCAGCACATGCCGATGTTTCATATGGAGCATTGCGTCTTCGCCGCATTCATGAGCAAAGGCACCTCCTTCCTCGATTGCGGCCGCCCGTGCGAAAAACATCGGGTGCACCTGCGCGACCGGGTGGGCATCGAGCATCCGCTCCGCGCCGACGTCGGCTGCCGGAATACTCTTTTCAATGCCGCCGCCCAGACTGGCGCAAAGTTTTTCGATACGCTCTGGGGAGCAGGCCTGCGGCACTTCCGAGTCGAATTGCTCGAGGAGAATGCCCGGGAGACAGCGGACACCCTCGCTGCCTATCGAGCTCTCATCGATGGTCGCGATGAGGGCGGTGCCCTCTGGAGAAGATTGAAGGCGACCCATCAGCTCGGCGTGACGCAGGGGACGTACTGAGTCGAAAAGTCGAGCGCCGCGGGGAACAATAAATCCACGGAACCCGACGGCGCGGCTTCCCTACCGCAGAAAACGAACCGGCGATGCCGGGTATTCCGAACGCTAGCCTTCCTTTTTGCCGGGCGAGGCTCCCGCCGGGCCTTCGAAGTGAAAATCCGCCCGAATGGCTAAAACTCTCGTGCGAGAAGGAAATCGGCGATCGCGCGGAGGGTTTCGCCGCGTTTCCCAAATGGCTTCAATGCTGCCATGGCGGCGTCCGTGAGCTTCTTTGCTTCGCGCTTCGAGGCGTCGAGGCCGATGACGGACGGGTAGGTTGTCTTTTCTGCAGCCACATCCTTGCCGGCGCTCTTGCCGAGCTTCTCGCTGGTCTGCGTGACGTCGAGGATGTCGTCGATCACCTGAAAGGCCAGCCCGAGATTCCGCCCGAAGTCGGTCAGGGCACCGAGCTTTGCAGTCGTGGCATTGGCGCTCATGGCTCCCAGGCGGAGGCTGGCCTCGATCATCGCGGCCGTCTTGCGCTCATGAATGAATCGAAGTTGTGCGCGGGTCGCCTTCTTTCCTTCGCCCTCGAGGTCGGCCACCTGGCCGGCAATGAGTTTGAGACTCCCGGCCGCATCGGTGAGTTCCCGTATCATGACCGCGATCGAATATCGCGGTGAGGGCGCGGCCTGGGCGAGAATTTCAAATGCCTGGGTGAGCAACGCGTCACCGGCGAGCACCGCGACACCTTCCCCGAAGACCTTGTGTGACGTCGGGCGGCCGCGGCGCATATCGTCGTCGTCCATGCACGGCAGGTCGTCGTGGATGAGAGAGTAGGTATGGATGCACTCCACCGCACATGCGGCAGGCATGGCGGCGGCAAATGTCCCGCCGCAGGCTTCCGCAGCCGCCAGCGCGAGCACGGGCCGCATGCGCTTCCCCCCCGCAAAGAGGCTGTAGCGCATCGCGCGGTGAATCGTCGCCGGCTTGACCGTCGCCTTGGGAAGATACCCGTCCAGGGCGCTGTCCACCGCTTTACCGCACCTCTGTAAAAACTCCTGCAATTCCATCGCGGGCAGTATGCAAATCGCGGCCCAACCTACCAGCTCGCGATTTTCGTGGTTCGGAGGCTGGAAGGTTGCGCAGGTTCGTGCATCATCGGCGTTTCGATGAAACTCGGCATCCTCGGCTCCGGAAAAGGCTCCAACTTCGCGGCAATCCTGCGCGCCATTCAGGCAGGCGATCTCTCTGCGACTCCCGTCATCGTCATCAGCGATGTGCCGGGCGCCGGGATTCTGAAGCTGGCAGAGGATGCGGGCATTCCGACCCATGTGCTCAATGAGTCACAGTATCGCACCCGGCTAAGCCCGGAGGTCGAGCAGGACCTCGTGAACCAGCTCAAAGCAGCCGATGTGGACCTCGTCGTCCTGGCCGGCTACATGCGGGTCGTCAAATCCCCTCTCCTCCATGCGTTCCCTCGCCGGGTAATCAATATCCATCCCTCGCTCCTGCCCCAATTCCGCGGGCTGGAGGCTTGGCGCCAGGCTCTCGAAGCCGGCGTCCCCACGGCCGGATGCACGGTGCATTACGTCGACGAGGGGGTGGATACAGGTGAAATCCTCGCCCAGGTCGAGGTGCCGGTATTGCCCGGAGATACGGCGGAGACGCTCCATGCGCGCATTCAGGTTGCAGAGCACCAGCTCTATCCGAGTGTCATTCGCCAGCTCGTCGAGAAAGCCGCCCGCTAGGCACCCGCTTCCGTCCCCGACACAGTCGCCCAAAAGAACCTCTCCATGAGCCGTTTCCGTATTTTTGATTTGAATCCCGAGCAGCAGCAGGCCGCCAAGCACACGAGCGGACCGCTCCTGATCCTCGCCGGCGCGGGCACGGGCAAGACGCGCGTGATCACCGCCCGCATCGCATGGCTCATCGCGCATGGTGCGGACCCGGCATCGATCCTCGCCGTGACCTTTACCAACAAGGCGGCGAAGGAAATGAAAGAGCGCGTGGCCGGAATGGTCGAACCGGAGCAGGCGAAGGCCGTAACGACCTCGACATTTCACGCCCTGTGCGTGCGCATCCTGCGCGCGGATGCCAGCCACCTCGGCTATAAACCGAACTTCAGCATCTATGATGAGGGCGACACCAATGGGCTCATCAAAAAGATCATCAACCGCACGGCGGCTGAGACGGAGAAGCTCGATCCCAGTCTCGCGAAGAACCTCATCAGCAAGGCCAAGAACAATGGCTGGGCGGCACCCACGGACGAGGAAACGCTGGCGGGAGCCGTTTACCGCCGATACGAGGCGGAGCTGCGCGCGCTCAATGCGATGGATTTCGACGACCTGCTAGTGAACGCGGTGCGCCTGCTCGCCGACTTCCCGGAAGTGCGGGCTCGCTGGCAGCAGCGCTACCGGCACCTGCTGGTGGACGAATTTCAGGACACCAACCGCCTCCAGCTCGACCTCGTCTCGATGCTCGCCTCGGGCGATCCGCCCGACATCTGCGTCGTGGGCGACGACGACCAGAGCATCTATGGATGGCGCGGGGCAGAGGTCTCGAACATCCTCGAGTTCGAACGGCATTTCCCCAACCCCACGATCGTCAAGCTCGAGCAGAACTACCGTAGCACGAACGAAATCCTGCAGGCGGCGAACCGAGTAATCGCCAACAATACCCGCCGCCGTGGCAAGAATCTGTGGAGCCCCCGGGAAGGCGGCGACCCGATCCAGATCGTCGCCGTACCGAACGACCGCGAAGAGGCGGAGTTCATCGTGAACGAGCTCGCCGCGCGTCGTGACAGCGAGACCGGCACATGGGAAGACTTCGCCATTCTTTACCGCATGAACGCGCAGTCGCGCTTCTTCGAAGAGAATCTCCGGCGGTTGCGCATCCCGTATCGCGTCGTCGGCGGCAAGAGCTTCTACGATCGCCGGGAGATCAAGGATATCATGGCGTACATGGCAGCGCTCCTGAACCCCCAGGATGACGCCGCACTCCTGCGTATCATCAACACACCTCCCCGTGGCATCGGTGCAACCACTGTCGAAATCGCGCTCGAGCGCAGTAACGAGCACAATTGCAGCCTGCATGCGGAGCTGACATCGCCCGACTTCCTCAGCTATGTCACCAAACGCGCCGCCGAGTCGATCCGGGCATTCACGGATACCCTGGATGCGACGCGCATTCGCATTTCCATCCCAGGCGCGGACGTCGCCCAGATCATCACGGACCTGCTGGTCGAGTGCGGTTATTTCGATGATCTGAAGCGCTCGTGCAAAACGGTCGAGGAAGGAGATAAGCGGGAGATCAACGCTCGAGAGCTGCTTTCCAGCCTGTCCGAACATCAAAAGCGCTCACGCAAGGGCCTGCAGGGATTCCTCGACGAAGTCTCGCTCGACCGCGACCGCGAAGAAAAGGATGACAGCCAGAAGGGCGTCACCCTTATCACGCTCCATGCAGCGAAGGGGCTGGAGTTCCCGCATGTCTATCTCATCGGCGTCGAGGAGGGCCTCCTCCCTCACGAGCGCTCGAAGGCGGAAGATACGATCGACGAGGAGCGGCGGCTCTTTTATGTGGGCGTCACCCGGGCTATGCGATCCCTCACCATCACGCATTGCCGGAATCGCACCCGGTTTGGAACGGCCACGCATTGCGAGCCGAGCCGCTTCCTCACGGAGATCGAAGGCGACGGTGTCGTGCGAAAGAATTTCGAGGATCTCATGAGCGCACCCGTATCGGAGGAGCAGTTCGAAAATTCCTTCGCGCGACTCCGCGAAATGCTTTCGGAATAGTTTTTCTTCAACACGCGGCTTCCGGCTTTCCAGCTCCAACGATAGAGTTCCCCCCAGATGAAGTGGTCCTTCCGAATCGCGCGCATTTCAGGGATCGATGTGCGCATCCATCTCACCTTCCTGCTGCTCCTCGCGTGGTGGGGATATAGCGGGTACTCGGAGGGTGGCTGGTCGGAGGCCATCTTCAGCGTGACCTTCATCTGCCTGCTGTTCCTGTGCGTGCTGCTCCATGAGTTCGGCCATGCATTGGCGGCCCGGATCTATGGGATCGGTACCCCGGATATCACCCTGCTGCCGATCGGCGGAGTCGCCCGGCTTCAACGAATGCCGGACAATCCGACCCAGGAGCTCGTGATCGCGATTGCCGGTCCGATGGTGAATGTCGTTATCGCCCTCGGACTTTGGCTGGCTCTGGGCATGCCCCACCTGTTCGATCTCACGGCACTCGACAACCCGGGGGAAAGCATCCTCCTCAATCTCCTGCACGTGAATGTGATGCTGATTGCGTTCAACCTCATCCCCGCGTTTCCGATGGACGGGGGTCGGGTGCTGCGCGCACTTCTCTCCTTTATTTTCGATCACGCTCGCGCCACACAGATCGCGGCACGCATTGGCCAGGTTATCGCCGTGGGATTCTTATTCGCTGGCCTGTTCGGCATCCCGGGAGTCATGGGACAGAATCCTTTCCTCATCTTCATTGCGATGTTCGTCTTCCTAGGCGCACAACAGGAATCGGCCTACGCGGGCATGCGGGCGGCGGTAGCTGGACTACGTGTGGCGGATGCCATGATCACCCGCTTCCAGGCGATGCCTCATGATTTGCCAATCCGTAGTGCGGCCGAGGAGGCGCTCCACGATACGCAACCTCTGTATCCGGTCACGGACCCGGATTTGAAGGTGCTCGGCATCGTCCTACGAAATGAACTTCTGGAAGCTGCTGGCCGTACCGAAGATGGCGTGGTGACATCTCTTGTCCATGCCGTGCCCGCCGTGAATATCGATGCCGACTTCGACGAGGCATTCAAGCTGATGCAGGAAAGCGGCTGCGGCGTACTGCCCGTCGTGAATCCCACGGGCCAGATTCTTGGCCTCGTCAGTCTCAATCTCCTGCGCGAGCGTGCCCAGATGCATAAGCCCGCGAGAGCCTGACCCGAAAATTCAGGGGGCGCACAGATTTGAAATCCACGTCGCGCGAGAAATCTAGGGAACCCGACGGCGCGGCTCCCCTACCACCGAAAACGAATCCGGCAAGTGCCGGGTGTCCCCGGCGCGAGCTTTCCTTTGGTTGGTAGGGCGCGTCCGGCAGCTGCCGGACCGTCGTGGATTCCTATTTTTATTCCGCGCGGAGCCCCGCGTGCGGGGCATGGGAGTCTAAGATGAAAATAGAGTGAACTGGCGAAGCAGGCTCCGCACCCAGACGTGCTTCTGCACACTCTAAGATACGCGCTTATGGCCCTGCGGCCAATGTCGCATTGAGGGGTTCGATAGAGGAGCTTTCGGTCAGCCTGACTCTCGGGCTCAAGGGCACCAGATACCACTCCGACCTTCGCGCCGCCAGTTCGATACAATGTACCATATTTTCATACTGAAGGGTGGCCGCCGACAGGCGGCCATGATGCCTGACTTGAAAAGTCGGCGGCCAAGGGACTGGCCAGCCCTACCTTGCGTGTGAATCGTGCTTCCGCACGGCGCTTCGGCGACCTCCATTCGAGGATCGGGCGCGTTGCTCCGCCGACCACCCGCTCTAAACAGGCTGCAATGGAGTGTGTCCCGGCACTTCCTCCTGGGTCGAGGGATCCTCGGAATCCATGCTCCCGCGCTTGCGCGCCACCAGCATGTAAATCGCCGGTACGGCAAAAAGGGTGAAGAATGTCCCAATGACCATCCCGGTGCACAGGACGATACCGATCGAGTTACGCGCGCCCGCACCAGGTCCCGTGGCAATGATGAGCGGGAAATGGCCGACGACGGTGGCCGCAGTCGTCATCAGGATTGGGCGCAAGCGGGTGCCCGCGGCATCAATGACGGCGCGGAGCTTGTCAAAGCCCGTCTCCTGGAGGTGATTGGCGAACTGAACAATGAGAATGCCATTCTTCGCCACCAGGCCGACCAGCGTGATTAGGCCGACCTGGCTGTAGATGTTCAGCGAAGTAAATCCAAAGAACGTGAACATCAGCGCGCCAGCGAGCGCCAGTGGCACGGAGCCGAAGAGAATAATCAATGGATCGCGGAAGCTCTCGAACTGCGCCGCCAGCACTAGATAGATGAGGACGAATGCCAGGGAGAAGACCGCGAGGAATTTGCTACCCTCCACCCGGAGCTGCCGTGACTGACCGGCGTAATCGATACTGAATCCGGCAGGCAGAATCTCCTTCGCCTTGTTCTCGAGCACCTTCAGTGCGCTATCGAGCGGCACTCCCGGCGGAATCACGCCCTGGATGCGGACGGCGTTCATCTGCTGGAACCGCTTGAGCTCGCGGGGCTGGGCGGTCGTATTGATCGTGGCAAAGGTGGAAAGCGGCACCAGCTTGCCCGCCGGGCCGGTAACGTAGATATTCCCGAGCTGGTCCGTATTGAGGCGGGATACCCGCTTGATCTGGGGAATGACTTTGTAGCTCAGGCCTGAGTTGGAGAAACGGTTCACCCAATTGCCGCCAAGCATGGTGGAGAGGTCGGAGCCTACCTGCGAAAGATTGATTCCCTGGGCGCGCACCTTGTCGCGGTCGAAGACGATTTCCGCCTGGGGCTGATCGTATTTCAGGTCGCTGTCGGCGAACATGAACACGCCGCTCTTGTTTGCCGCCATGGCGAGTTGGTTGGCGACTTCGAGCAGTTCCTTCGGCTCCGCCGTGGAAGCGACCACGAAATCCACTGGGAACTCTTCGCCGCCCGGCAGCGGCGGAGGCGTGAAGGGAATAATCCGGACCCCGGGCACTTTACTGAATGCCATCGATGCCTGCGTGAGCAACTCGGAGGTATTGCGTTTCCTCTCACTCCACGGCTTCGTGACCATGCCGCTGAAGCCCATGGCTGGATTGATGATCTCGAAGATGCCGCTCGCCTCCGGGAAGCTGTGAAAGACATCGTAAATCTTGTCTGCGAAAAGCTTCGTCTGATCGAGGGTCGCATCCGCCGGGCTCTGCACGATGCCGAAGATAACGCCCTGGTCTTCGACCGGGGCCAGCGTCTTCGTCGAGAGCATGTAGAAGCAGGGAGCCATGAGGATCGTAATCACCCCCCAGGCAAGAAAGATGGCCGGGCGGTGGTTCATCGCCCGCGTCAATACCTTGGTATATGTGCGACGAAGGGCATCGAAGCGGCGATTGACGACTCCGGCAAATCCCCGCTCGGTGTCACCGGCATGCAGGAGCTTCGATCCCAGCATCGGGGAAAGCGTGAGGGCCACCACTCCGGAAATCAGCACCGCTCCTGCGAGCGTGAAGGCAAACTCGCGGAACAGGGCTCCGGTGAGGCCGCCCTGAATCGCGACCGGCGTGTAAACGGCCATGAGCGTAATCGTCATGGCGATAATCGGACCGACCAGCTCGCGCGCTCCTAAAAGGGCGGCATTGAAGGGAGTCTCTCCATTATGGAGATGGCGCTCCGTGTTCTCGACCACGACGATCGCATCGTCCACGACCAGACCCACGGAGAGGACGATGGCGAGCAGAGTGAGAAGGTTGAGCGTGAAACCGGCAGCCGCCATGAGAAAGCACGCGCCGATGAGCGAGATCGGGATGGCGATAACCGGGATGAACACCGCACGTACCGACCCCAGGAACAGGAAGATCACCACGATGACGATGAGGAGGGTCTCTGTGAGCGTCTTGATGACGTCGTGGATGGCGCTCTGGATGTAAACTGTCGAATCGTAGGCGATATTCGCGGTCAATCCCGCAGGCAGACCTGCCTGAATCTGTGGCATGACCTCGCGCACCTTCTTAACGACATCGAGCGAGTTCGCCGTGGGCAGTACCCAGACTCCCATGAACGTCGCCGTCTCTCCATTGAAGCGCACGGCATCGTCGTATGTCTCGGCCCCCAATTCCACGTCGGCCACTTCGCCCAGTCGGACGACCGAATTCCCGGATTGCTTGACCACGAGAGCCCGAAATTCCTCGGGCGTGGTGAGATTGGTATTCGCGACGAGGTTCACCGCGACCATCGACCCCTTCGTTCGACCGATCGCGGAGAGATAGTTGTTGTTCGTTAGCGCAGTGCGAATGTCGGTGGGCGAAATCCCCAGCGCCGCGAGCTTCTCCGGCTTGAGCCAGATGCGCATCGCAAAATTCCGGTTACCCAGGATCTGGGCCTTCTGCACGCCATTGATCGCGGAGATCTTCGGCTGAACGACGCGCAGCAGGTAATCACTGATCTGACTGGCGCTCATCACGTTCGACGCGAAGCCGATGTACATGGCCGCAATCTTGTTATCGGCCAGCTCGACATCGATCTGCGAGGCCTCGGCTTCCGGTGGCAGATCATTGCGCACCTGAGCGACTTTGGCCTGGATCTGCGTGAGCGCGGCGTTGACGTCGTAATTGAGCTTCAGATGCACGGTAATCGTGCTGAGTCCCTGCGCGCTCGAACTCTCGATATAGTCGATGCCATCCGCACTGGCGATCGAGCGCTCGAGCGGCGTGGTGATGAAGCCGCGCACCAGATCGGCATTCGCCCCGATATATGCCGTCGTAATAGTGACGACAGCAATGTCGCTGCGCGGATACTGGCGCACAGCCAGGGAATGAATCGACTGCAACCCGGCGATCAGGATTACCAGGTTCACGACGAGCGCCAGCACGGGGCGCTTTACGAAGAGGTCCGTGAACTTCATCGGGCCAACTCTAGCTGTCCGCCGGTTTCGGCGCAGGGTTCTTCGATGGCTGGACGGCGTTATTCCGCTCCACCTCGGCATGCGGCATCAGCTTGAAGCCGCCGGACGTCACGACCTCATCACCGGCTTTCAGTCCGCTCACGACGGAGACCAAATCTCCCCGGCTCGGACCGAGTGTGACGATCTGCTGGCGCACACCGTCGTAGGAACGATCGTCGTCAGCCTTCATCTTTTCGATCACGTACACGGAGTCGCCATAGGGGGCGTAGTTAATTGCCGTCGCGGGCAGGGCGAGCACGCGTTTCTGGGTCGGCATGACGACGCTCACATTCACGAACATGCCCGGACGCAGTTTCTGATCGTCGTTGGACAAGGTTGCCTGCACCATGACATTGCGAGTCGCCTCGTCGATCACCGCATTCACGGAAGTGATTTTCCCATGGAAGGTCTCCCCGGGCAGCCCATCCGCCTGCACCGCAACCTCCCGTCCCACCGTAAGATCCGCAAGCCGCTGCTGAGGCAGCGAGAAATTCACATATATCGGGTTGAGGGATTCCAACGGAACGACAGGATCGCCGCTCTTGAGATATTGCCCGAGGTTGACCTGTCGGATGCCAAGTACGCCGTCGAATGATGCGCGGATCATCTTGCGCTCGATGGTCGCCTTCGTCTCTGCCACAGCGGCCTCGGCCTGCGTGTATTCCGCCACCGCCGCATCGTAGTCCGATTGGGCGGAAACCCGCTTGTTCAATAGCTCCTTCTGGCGATCGAGATTCGCCTTGGCCAGTTGCCAGCGCGCCTGCCCGGACTTGAGTTGAGCGTCCTCCTGCCTTGTATCCAGCTTCACGAGCAGATCGCCGCGATGGACCGGCTGGCCGGATTCGAATGAAATCTGCTCCACAATCCCGGGCAGGTCGGTACTCACCGTGACTCCATTCACAGCTTGTACCGTACCCACGGCATCGAGAGTCGGCTGCCACGACTGCTCCTCGACCACCATCGAGGTCACCGCAATCGGCGGCATCTTGAACTTCATCCCGGCGTAGGACCGGAACTGGCTGATTTTAAAGAATGCCAGCAATCCCACCACCACCACGAGGATGGCGAACATTGCCAGAAAGGATTTCCAGGGAAAGTGCGCTCTCGTTTCAGGCATAGACGGCCGAGTTCATCGGTGCAGCTTGGCCGTTCAGATTCTGTTCTGCGAATTTTTTCTCTGCCAGTACGAGACCGTCCTGGATCTTCTTGGTGAGCCGATTGAATTCCGCCAGCTCTTCTTCAGTAAGCGTGGCCGGAATAGCTGAAATCAGACGGAAATAACCGGGAAGGACGTCCTTCAGGAGATTGCGGCATTCCGCAGTGCTCTCGACCTTCATGGACCGACGGTCCGAGGGATCGATGGCACGCACGATGAATTTGTCGCGCTCGAGGGTATCGAGCAGGCCCGTCATCGTGGCGCGGGTGACACCCGTCATTTCCGCCAATTCCGAGGGTTTGCGGGTGATCGGTTCCTGAACTCCCAGCAAAAGCATCACCGCAAAGCGACCGGGCGTGATTCCGAATCGGCCCAAGTATCGAGTCTCCACGCTCATGGCGACATCGCCCGTACGAAGGAGACTTAGAAACAAGTCGCATGCGTTAGTGTCGAGTTCCGGATAGTTCTTCGCTGCCTCTTGAATCGAGGCGTAGCGAGGCAATTCATTCAACATGGCCGATGACATGGGTTCGATACGACGGTTAAAGGATTACGGGATTGGAAATATGGTTGCGTATAGAGAGCACAAGCCCTTTTGCAAGGCGTTCGACATTTTCGGGCAGAAATACGCCCACGCAATCATAAAGGAGCAAACTCCTGTCTTTCAGGGATAACCCCGAGAAATGACCCCTCAGTTACTCTGTTAATCTCTCAATTTCAGGCAGATAGGCCGCCAAAATGCCAATTTTGAGTCTTTGATATTTGGGAATTTCGGCATCGAGTTCGGCCCGCCAATGCCATGTCGAATAGACATTTATGCATGGAATATCCAGCGACCGGTCCGGCGAATCTCACCCATTTACCGCTAAATATCTGCTCCCTTGCCCTCGCCAATTCTTCATTCTACCGATCGTGTCCGAAATCGTCGGCACTTTCCTCCAGCGGATATGGCGATTCCACCATAGCGGAATGATTTCAGCAGTCGCGCAAATGTCGCAAATCACATGCAGGACATGCACATAGACCCTCGGCGAGGGATTCGGGCGAGAGGGCCCTGACTATTTTGCAGGCTGACCGTAATAAGCACCCGCTCCATGTTTGCGGAGGAAATGCTTATCCAGAAGCGCTCGAGGAATGGGCTGGACGGTCGGATTGAGCGCGATGGCATCGCGCGCCATTTGTGCCACGATCTCGAGTGCCTGGGCTGTCTCAACGGCTTTGGCGCCCGATGGTCCCCAAGCAAATGGTCCATGGCTGCAGACGAGTACCGCCGGAATGTCGAGCGGAGAGATGTCGGCGAAGCGCTCTGCGATCACCTCGCCCGTGTTCCATTCGTAATCCGCCCCGATTTCCTCGGGAGTCATGGGACGGGTTACCGGCACCGGTCCGTAAAAGTAATCCGCGTGGGTGGTTCCCAGGCAGGGAATCTCCCGGCCGGCCTGTGCAAAAGAGACGGCATGGCGCGAATGAGTATGCACCACCGAACGAATGCCCTGGAATGCGAGGAAAAGCTTCCGATGGGTCGGCGTGTCGGAGGAGAAGCGCAGGCTGCCCTCGATGACCTTTCCTTCCAGATCGACGATGACCATGTGCTCCGGGAGCAGCTCGTCGTAAGGCACGCCGCTCGGCTTGATCGCGAATACTCCCGCCGCTGGGTCGAGCACACTCACGTTGCCAAATGTCAGGTCGACCAGACCGGTGCGTGGCAGCGCGCGGTTTGCCTCGCAGCATTCTTCTCGGATGGATTGGTAATTCATGGTGTCGCGTCTTGCTCGCTCTCGTGATTTTGCTCCCTCCCCTATCCCGCCGTGCCCCGGAGGGCAGGGACGGGAGTGCGGGAAATGGGCGTTCGGAGTTTTTAGATCCCGCCGAGGCCCGGAGCGAGATGGTAGTAGAGATCGTTCCAGCGAAGCTCCTTCTTGAAGTCGCCGAGCGTCGTGCGCTCGTCGATGGTGACGAGTTCGATGCCGGCCATCTCCGAGAAGTCCTCGAGGTGCTCGGGCGTGACGACGCGGCTGTAGCCCGTATGGTGAGCGCCGCCGGCGAGAATCCAGGCCGCGCAGGCCGTCGAGAAGTCGGGCTTCGGCTTCCAGACCACGCGAGCCACCGGCAGATTCGGAAGCGGCTCGGGCGGCAGTTCAGCACTGACCGTGTTCACGAGAAGTCGGAAGCGGTTGCCGAGATCGATGAGCGAGGCGTTGAGCGCCTCTCCGGCGGGAGAGTCGAAAACGAGACGCACGGGGTCTTCCTTGCCGCCGATGCCGAGCGGGTGAATCTCGAGGCTGGGCTTCCCAGCGGCGATCGATTCACAGATCTCGAGCATGTGCGATCCGAGAACGAGGTGATTGCCCGGAGCGAGATGGTAGGTGTAGTCCTCCATGAAGGAGACGCCGCCGGGCAGGTCCGCCGCGATGACCTTCATTGCACGCACCAAGGCGGCCGTCTTCCAGTCGCCTTCGCCGCCAAATCCGTAGCCATCCGCCATGAGGCGCTGCACGGCCAGACCCGGGAGTTGCCGCAGCCCGTGGAGATCCTCGAACGTATCGGTGAAGCCTTTAAATCCGCCCTCTTCCAGGAATGCGCGCAGGCCGAGCTCGATGCGGGCGCCCTCGCGGAGCGAATCGTGCCGATCTCCACCCTTGCGCAGGGCGGCGGCGACGGTGTAGCGCTCTTCGTATTCACCAACGAGCGCGTCGATCGCGGAGTCCCCCACCGCATTCACGCGGGCGACCACATCTCCGACGCCGTAGCCATTCACGGAGAAGCCAAACTGGATCTCAGCGGAGACCTTGTTACCCTCGGTCACCGCGACCTGGCGCATATTGTCGCCGATGCGGGCGAACTTCGCGCCCTGCCAGTCGTGCCAGGCGCGCGCGGCGCGCATCCAGGAGCCGATCTTCGCCTGGACGACCTCGTCCTGCCAGTGGCCGACGACGACCTTGCGGTTGAGGCGGAGCCTCGCGTTGATGAACCCGAACTCACGGTCGCCGTGCGCGGCCTGGTTCAGATTCATGAAATCCATGTCGATCGTGCTCCAGGGCAGGTCGCGATTGAACTGCGTGTGCAGATGGAGCATCGGCTTGCGCAGCGTCGTGAGGCCGCCGATCCACATCTTGGCGGGCGAGAACGTGTGCATCCAAGCGATGATGCCGACGCAATTCGACGTGCGATTCGCCTCGAGTGCGAGGTCGCGGATCGCATCCGGACCGGTGAGCACCGGCTTGAAAACGACTTTGACGGGGAGATGCGACGAGCTATCGAGGCCGGCGACGATCGCCTGGCTGTTGGCGGCCACCTGGCGGAGGGTTTCCGGGCCGTAGAGATGCTGGCTGCCTGTGGCGAACCAGACTTCAAGATTGGTAGCGAGGTTTTTCATGAATGGATCGGTTTTGGGGTGGATGCATCCGGGCCGGGAAGCCGACACGCGGCTTTCCGGAGCACGGATGGGAATCGGGTTAGCGGCGCTGGGCCTCCTTGATGACGAGGAGCTCCTTCATCACGCCGCCCAAGTCGGGCGATGAAACGCCGCCAAAGGCGTCGTGAAGCTTGCGATATAGGGAGAAGAGCTTCTCGTATACCGCCTGGCTGCCGCTCTCCGGCACATATGTGCGCGGCTGAATATGTGCCATCGCATGCTGCGCGGAGCGGAAGTCTGGATAGGCGCCCGCGAGCACGGCGGCACTGATGGCCGAGCCCAGTGCGCAGGTCTGGGATGAGGCGGAAATCTGCATCTCGCGGCCTGTAACGTCGGCGTAAATCTGCATGAGGAGCGGGTTCTTCTCGGCGATGCCACCCGCACAGACGATGCGGCGCACTGGCACTCCGTATTCCTCGATGCGCTCGATGATCATGCGCGCACCAAACGCGGTCGCCTCGATCAACGAGCGGTAAATCTCCGCCCGACTCGTGTGAAGAGTCTGCCCGAGGATGAGGCCCGTGAGGCGCTGATCGACCAGGATCGTGCGATTGCCGTTGTTCCAGTCCAGGGCGAGCAGGCCGCTCTCGCCGGGCTTGAGGTTGGAGGCCTCTGCCGTGAGCTTCGCATGCAGGGAGCCATCGCCTTCGCAAACGCCTTCGACCCACCATTTGAAAATATCACCGACTGCCGATTGCCCAGCCTCGACGCCGTAGAATCCCGGTAGAATCGCACCCTTGACGATGCCGCAAATTCCCGGGATGTCCGCCACAGTCTTCTCCGCTGAGACCACGCAGCAGTCGCAGGTGGAGGTGCCAATCACCTTCACGAGAGTGCCTTCCTCGACTCCACTGCCGATCGCACCGTAGTGCACGTCAAACTCGCCGATCGCGATCGGGATGCCAGCCTTCAGTCCGAGCTTGCCAGCCCATTCCTCACAGAGGTGCCCGGCGGGCACCGATGCATCGTGGGCGGACACATAGAGACGGTCGCGCAGGTCCGCGAGCTTCGGATCGAGCATCGCCAGGAATTCCTTGTCCGGCAGGCCGCCCCAGTCCTCAGCATAGAGCGCCTTGTGCCCCGCCGCGCAGATGCCGCGCTGGACCTTCGTGGGATCAGTCACTCCCGCGAGCACGGAGGGAATCCAGTCCGAAATTTCCACCCAGCTCACGGCCGCGTCGAAAACCTCCGGCGCAGTGCGCAGGCAGTGCCAGATCTTCGACCAGAACCATTCGGAAGAATAGGTATTGCCGCATTTTGCGATATATTGCGGGCGATGGGATGCGGCGGTCTTCGTGATGAGCCCGGCCTCTTCCCAGCTCGTGTGGTCCTTCCAAAGCCAGCACTCCGCGGCGAGATTCCCTCGGAAGGCATCGGTGCAGGCCAGCGGCGCGTTGGCGCCATCGACAGGCAGCGGGCTCGACCCCGTCGTATCCACGCCGATCGCAAGAATCTGGTCCGGCGAAAAGTCCGCTCGCTCAGTACGCGCCTTCGCTATGGCTTCGACGACCGTCTTCTCCAGACCGACCAAATAGTCGCCGGGATGCTGCCGCGCGAGATCCGGCTGGCGGGCATCCAGGAGAATGCCCTGCTTTCCGCTGGGATAATCGCAGACCGCCGAAGCGACCTCCGTGCCGTCACGCACGTCCACGATGAGCGCGCGCACTGAATTCGTTCCGTAATCGACTCCAAGGGAATAGGACATACTGGTAAGGGAGAAGGGGCGACATCGTCCGCCCGCGATTTCCCCTCGTAAAGGCGCGGTTTACTTGACAGTAATACTACCCATGCAACGCCGCATCACGATGAGCGATATCGCCCGGGAGGCTGGCGTCTCCAAAAATACGGTGTCGCTGGCCCTGCGAGGCAGTGTGGAGATCCCTCCCGCCACGCGGCGGCGGATCCAGCGGATCGCGGATCGGCTGGGCTACAGCAAGCATCCCGTGGTCGCGCATCTCATGGCGGAGCTGCGCGCCTCGCAGGCGCCCGCCTTCCGCAGCACGCTCGCGCTGCTGAATGCCAATATTGATCGTGAGGCCTTCCGTCGCCATCCCACGGTACCCACGTATGTGGAGGGATGCCGCCGTCGGGCGGCGCAGCTCGGCTATGCGCTCGATGAGTTCTGGTTGCATGATCCCGATCTGGATGGGAGCCGACTGAACCGGATCTTCAAGAGCCGGGGCATCCGCGCCGCTCTAATTGTCGGCCTGATGAAGGAGAATCGGCTGCCCGGAAAATTCCGGGCAACGTGGGAGCAGTTCCCCTGTGTGGTGACAGGCGTTCGCACCGAGGAGCCCGCGCTTTCGTTCGCCTGCGTGGACCATCACATGCTCGCCATCAGCGCATTTCAACATGCGGTGGCGCTCGGCTATCGAAGGCCGGCTCTGGTCCTGGATAGCGCCATCGATATGCTGGTGAATGGGCGCTTCACCGCAGGTTTTTTAATCGCGCAACAAGTCCTGCCGCAGGCCAACCGTATAGCGCCGTTTCACGACGTCACGGCCGCGCGGGCGGATACCCGCCATTTTCATGCGTGGTTCGAGCGGGAGCGGCCGGACGTGATTCTCACCCTCTATCATGAAGTCCAGCGCTGGCTGGAGGCCATGGGGCGTTTCTCGCCGCGGGATATTGGCCTGATCCAACTCGAATGGCGCTCGAATCACTCCGAATGGGCCGGCATGAACCAGCATAATGATGTCGCCGGAGAAACTGCCGTGGACATGGTCGTGGGCATGATCCACCGCGCCGAGGCAGGACCTCCGGACTTCCCTCGAGGCACGCTCGTCGGCAGCACGTGGGTCGATGGCGCCACCGTTTGCGCAAATGCGCCGATGACAATCGACAACCCTCCGACTGCACGTCGGAAACAAGAGCGGCGACGAAAAGGATCTTAGCCGACGCAGGCGGGGCATCGCTCGTGAGTAACCCAGATGTGGGCAGGGCTCCATGGGAGCCCGAAAGAGAGCCGGCAGACGGATTCGAACCGACGACCTGCTGATTACAAATCAGCTGCACTACCACTGTGCTATGCCGGCGTGGCGATCCAGACGAAGTCTCATGCCTTGCCGCCGCCGTCAACCCGAAACAACCTGCCGCCGGAACGACTGTAGGGGTTAAATCGCAGGGTTTATCGGGGAAATCTTCCATTTGCATTTGGTCGCGCCCGGGTGAAATTGGTCTATCGTGCCATGAGATTGACTATCGTCAGTGGAGGGCAGACTGGAGTGGACCGAGCGGCGCTCGCTTGGGCCATTCGAAATGCAGTTCCCCATGGCGGATGGTGCCCTCGCGATCGCTGGAGCGAGGACGGGCCGATTCCCGATCTCTATCACCTCCGGGAAACTCCGTCGCAGGATCTCGAGGAGCGCACACTCTGGAACGTGCGCGACAGCGACGGCACGATCCTGATCAGCAGCACAGAGGATCTGGGCGGCGGCACCGCACAGACTGCGCGTTTTTGCGTCGAGCTGGGGAAGCCCGTCGTATTCATCGCCGCCACAGTGTGGACCATCCGCGAAGCCGCGGCACTGGTGCGCCATTTCGTCGCCAGACATCGCGTGCGGCGCCTGAACGTGGCCGGCCCTCGTGCATCCGAGCAGCCGGATGCCGGCACATTCACCCGCGCCGTGCTGGACGAGGCGTTCCACCGTTCTTCCACTCCGCGCCCGCAGACAGCCTCACAGCAACCGGTGGTTTGATCTGTCCGGATTCTTTACCTCCCGTTTGCCGGTGCAAATGGGACCCCATGCGTGGTAAAAAGCCGCAACGCAATGGAAAAGCGGCTTAGACGGGAAATACGCGCTTCATCTGCCACTCGTCCGCGGATTCCTCGCGCAGTTTGGGCGCTGGGATTCGTCAGCCTGTGCATGGACTGCTCGTCCGAGCTCGTGCACAGTCTGCTGCCGATCCTCCTCGTCTCCACCCTCGGAGCCAGCGTCGCGATGTTGGGCGTCATCGAAGGCATCGCGGAGGCGACCGCCCTCGTCACCAAGGTCTTTTCCGGCGCGGTCAGTGATCTCTTCCAGAAGCGGAAGCCATTGATTCTTTTCGGCTACGGTCTGGCGGCACTTACCAAGCCGCTCTTTCCCCTGGCGGGATCGGCGGTGGCTGTTTTTGCCGCCCGATTCCTGGACCGCATCGGAAAGGGGATGCGGGGCGCGCCACGCGATGCCCTCATCGCCGATGTCTCGCCGATTGAAATTCGTGGGGCGAGCTTTGGATTGCGGCAGTCCATGGACACGGTCGGCGCCTTTCTCGGGCCTGCGGCAGCGGTAGGGCTCATGCTCCTTTTCTCGGACCAGATCCGGACTGTGCTGTGGTTCGCTGTGATTCCGGCCATGGCCACGGTCGCCCTCATCCTGTTCGGGGTGAAAGAGCCCGAGCACAAGGAAGCCCGGCGTCCCTTTCGCTCGCCGATCCATCCCGAGGCGCTTCGCGAGTTTTCCTCCGCTTACTGGCGGGTCGTCGTCATTGGAGCGATTTTCACCCTGGCTCGATTCAGCGAAGCCTTCCTCGTGCTGCGAGCGACCCAGACGGGACTGACTCTCGCCTGGGCACCCGTCGTGATGATCGTGATGAATGTGGTGTATGCCTTGTCCGCATATCCCGCAGGCATTCTTTCCGATCGAATCGGCCGACGCGGTCTACTTCTCTGCGGCCTGCTCCTGCTCGCTGCGGCGGACTTCGTGCTGGCCCATGCGAAGAATCCTGCCGTGCTGCTATGGGGCGTGAGCCTCTGGGGCCTGCATATGGGTCTTACCCAAGGAATCCTGGCCGCACTGGTAGCCGACACGACGTCGCCGACTCTCAAGGGTACCGCTTTCGGGATATTCAACCTCGTCGCCGGTCTATTTACACTCTTCGCCAGTGTCCTTGCCGGTGCATTGTGGAGCCGCTTCGGCGCGCCGGCGACCTTCTATGCGAGCGCCGGGATTTCCCTGGCTGCCATGGCCACGCTCATAGCATGGCGCGGCAGCCCATCATCCGGTCCGGAGCATTCCACCCGGACTTGACTGGAAGCAACGACCTCTGCTGCACGGGACATGACAATTTCTAATCTGAAGCGATGACGGAGCCCGAAAATAAATCCCGCATTCCAAGCGGCGGAAGCCGGCCCATCGAGTTCCTTAGGAAATACAGGAATACGGCAATCGCTGCACTGGCCGCCGTAGCGATCGGCGTCTTCCTCGTATTGCACTTCGCCGTCCATGCCCCGGCACATGTCGCGCATGTCCCACTCCTCATCGCCCTGGCACTCGGTGGGATCCCGATCGTGTGGGAACTCGCGGGCAAGGCGCTGCGCCGGGAGTTCGGCTCGGACCTTCTTGCCGGCATTTCGATCGTCACGTCCGTAATCCTCGGCGAATACCTCGCAGGAACGATCGTGGTGCTGATGCTCTCCGGAGGCGAAGCCCTGGAAAGCTACGCGCTGCGAAGTGCCTCCTCCGTACTCGCGGCCCTCGCCCGACGCATGCCGTCCGTCGCGCATCGGAAGATGGGTGCGGCTCTTGAGGATATCCAGATCGAGAGCATCGAAGCGGGTGACACGCTGGTCATCTTCCCCCATGAAATTTGCCCCGTGGATGGCGTGGTCCTCGAAGGCCATGGCGTAATGGACGAGTCGTATCTCACCGGCGAACCATTCCAGATGACGAAAACGTCGGGCTCGCGTGTGATTTCCGGCTCGATCAACGGAGAGGCCGCACTCACCGTTCGCGCGACCCATCGGGCTGCTGAATCCCGCTATGCGAAGATCATGGAAGTCATGCGCGAGTCGGAGGTGCGCCGCCCCAGGCTCCGACGCCTCGGCGACCAGCTGGGCGCGATTTACACGCCGATCGCGCTCACCATTGCCGGACTGGCATGGATTGCAAGCGGCGAGCCGGTTCGCTTCCTCGCGGTACTCGTGATCGCGACGCCGTGTCCCCTCCTCATCGCCATTCCCGTGGCGATCATTGGCTCGATTTCCCTCTGCGCGCGCCGCGCGATCATCATCAAGAGTCCGGTCGTGCTCGAGCAAATCGCCCAGTGCCGGACCGCGATCTTCGACAAAACCGGCACGCTGACCTATGGCGAGCCGCGATTGACCGAGCAACTGACCTCTCGCGAATTCACGGAGGGCGAGGTTTTGACCCTTGCGGCGAGCCTGGAAAGATATTCGAAACACCCGCTCGCGCGTGCCGTGGTCGAGGCAGCGAAGGGCCAATCCCTCACCCTCGAAGAAGTGGAAAATGTGAGCGAGCTTCCGGGACAAGGCCTCCATGGCGTGGTAAAGGGCCGGCAGGTGCAAATCACCAGCCGCAGGAAGCTCACTTCCCTGCAGACTCCCGGACTCGAAGAACTACCGGCAGCGGCCGCCGGGCTCGAGTGCGCAGTGGTCATCGACGGCCGCTATGCGGCCACCCTGCGATTCCGCGACGCGCCGCGGGCGGATAGTCTCTCTTTCATCCGGCATCTGGGTCCGATGCATCGATTTTCGCGGGTGATGCTTGTTTCCGGAGATCGAGAGTCCGAAGTCCGATATCTCGCGGAGCAGGTGGGAATCACCGAGGTCCACGCGCAAAAAAGCCCCGAGGAGAAGCTCGACATCGTTCGCGCGGAGACGGCCATTGGCAAAACGTTTTATGCAGGCGATGGCATCAACGATGCGCCGGCCATGATGGCGGCCACGGTCGGCATGGCCATCGGGCAGAATAGTGATGTGACGACCGAGGCAGCCGGTGTGGTCGTCATGGATAACTCACTGGGAAAAGTGGACGAGTTTCTGCACATCAGCCGTCGGATGCGAATGATCGCACTCCAAAGCGCGGTAGGCGGCATGGTTCTCAGCATCGCGGGAATGGCGCTCGCCGCAATGGGGCACCTCAGCCCCGTGAGCGGTGCGATCGGCCAGGAGGCGATCGATGTGCTTGCCGTACTCAATGCGCTCCGCGCCGCTTGGCCGCCGAGGATGCTTTCCGACCTGTAGAAACGCCCTCTGTTCGCCTCCGCGCAATCGGGAGCTCATATTCACCAAGCAAGGGCGAGCTATCGCGTCCATATGCATGGATGATGAGTCAACTCTCCCAGCCATGAATTCCGCTGAAGAATCACCAAATGGCTCGACCGCGGGGGATGCCACGCCACGCCGGGCTCCCGATTGGCTATCCGAGCCCACCCTGCGCGAAGGAACCAAGATCCTGCTCCCCGTGGATTTTTCGGAGGCCGCCATCGAAGCGCTCTGGTATGCGAAGCGGCTGGCCCAGGCATTCCATACCAGGCTGGCGCTGCTCCATGTCGTCGAACCGGCCGAGTACGCGCCGATGTACTGCACTCCCGACGAGTTGTTTCGATTGAAAATCCATGCAAAGGAGAGCGCGGAAGCCAAGCTCCTCAAGCTGGCAAACTCCTCAACCCGAGAGGGAGATCCGTTCACGGGGCACGTCGAGATCATCGTCGGCGAAGGAAATGCCGCCGAGCAGATCCTGCGCACCGCATGGAGCCTTTCCGCCGATCTCATTGTCATCCCGGCACACGGGCGCACCGGTGCGAAGCATCTGCTGCCGGGGAATACGGCCGAGAAGGTGGTGCGAAACGCGCCTTGTCCCGTCCTGCTCGTCCGGGAAAAAGTCACAGCTGTCACGCTCGCGCCGCCGCCCTTCGAGGATTTCAGCGACGTGGATGTCGCCAGTCTGCTGCGGGATCTCGTGAAGAAACCCTGAGGAAACGCTGAATAAATCGGCAGGGCCATGCGCGAGCGATTTTCGCCGTCTGCCTGCGTCGCTCGCCATCCTGCAAAACTGGCTCGCGCTCCCGCTGCTTTATTCAGCGCTTCCCTAAGCGGCTATTCGAAACAGGATCGTCCGAAAACGCAGCGCCCTATGGCAACCGGACGATCGTCGCGGCCGACCTCGGTCATCGTGCGATTGCACCAGCAGTGCGGCTCGCCCGGTGCGCCATCCGCGATGCGAGTCCGCACGTCGGCACTCTGCGCGGGGACGTACATGGTCTTCGTCCGCAGGTGGCGGCAGAGCCGTGGAGATGGATCGTCTGATTTCATGAGACGAGGTTCAGAAGGGTGCGCTTCACCAGGGCGGCAGCCATCGGGAGCTTGTATGCATTATCGGGCCGGGGCGTTGCGCCATCGAGCAGGATTTCCGCTGCCCGCGTCGCCACGGCATCATCGAGATGCTTCCCATCGAGGAAGGCATTCGCTTTTTCCGAGACATGCGGGATGGGAGAGATGACCCCCAAGGCCAGCCGCGGATTCCGAAGCACGCCACCCTCCACCCTGGCAGCGGCGGCGCAGCTCACGAGCGCCCAGTCGAACGAGCCTTTCTCGCTGATCTGCATGTAGCAGCTTCGTGTCGCGGCGGCCGGAATTTCCACCCGAAGGATCAGGTCGCCATTTTCGAGGGAATTGTGCGCGAGCGGGTTTTCCCAAGCTCGCTCGTAAAGCTTGGCGATACTCCAGGATTCCGGCCCTTTCTCTCCCTGGACGATCACCTTCGCATCCAATGCGGTGAGTGTGATGCCCAGATTCGAAACAACGGGACTGATGCAGGGATTCCCCGTGAAAAGCGAGTGATACCGGCTATCGCCGTCCCGCGCATAACAGCGGGAGCCGCCATTCTTGAGGCACTGGATTTCGCGATGCCGATAGTACCAGCAGCGGGAGTGCTGCGCGAGGTTGCCCCCGACCGTCGCGACGTTGCGAATCTGCGGCGAACCGACCTCTGCCGCAGCCTGGGCCAGCCCCGGCAGAGACGCCAGCACGCGAGAATCCACCGCCAGTGTGGCGAGGGTGACATTTGCCCCGATGCGCCAGCCCGCCGCGGTTTGCTCGATGGCGTGAGTGCCAGGCAGGCGCTTCACGTTGATGACGAGGTCGGGCTCGGTGAGGTACTCCTTCATCTGCCCGAGCAGGTCGATGCCTCCGGCGAGATAACAGCTGCCCGATCCGGCCGCCGCGCGGGCGGATTCGGGCGAGGATGCCGTCATGTAGGCAAAGGGCTTCATACGATCACCTCCATTGGATTCCCGGACATCCAGGCAAAATCTTCGGCGCGCACGTCGTGGCGGGTGGCCGGCGCCTTCTGCAGTGCCGCCAGCACCTTCATGGGCGTGATCGGCAGGCTGCGCACCCGCACACCGATCGCATTTGCGACCGCATTGGCGATGGCCGCTGCCGTGGGAATGGTGACTGGCTCGCCGATCCCGATCACTCCTCGCTGCGGCATATTCATGAGAACGACGTCGATTTCCGGAATATCCGCGGCTCCCGGCAGGCGATAGGTCTCGAAATTTGGGTTCAATACGAGTCCCGTGAGCGGATCCATCACCCGCTCCTCGTAGAGCGCGTAGCCGATGCCCATGATGATGCCGCCGTTCACCTGGCTGCGCAGCGCGATGGGATTCACGATCAGCCCGCCGTCCTGGACGCAGAGGATACGACGGACCTTTACGAAGCCCGTCTCGGTATCGACCTCCACCTCGGCCATCTGAACCCCGCCCGTGCCGGAGGAGGAGAGTCCCTCGCGCCAGCCTCCCTGGATGGTGAGCGGCTCCAACCCGATTTTCGAGCAGGCATCCTTCCAATGCGCCCCGCGCACGTCTTCCATTCCGGATGCCTTCTTCAACGCGGCGACGGTCTGCTCGCAGGTATCGAAGATGGCCGGCGAGACCGAGGCCGCGGTCGAACTGCCGCCACTGCCACCGCTCGGCGGGAAATTCGTGTCCCCGATTTCGACATGGACCGCATTCGGATCGATGCCAAAAACCTCACCCGCAATGATCGCGATGAGCGTGCGAGTGCCGGTGCCGAGATCCTGTGTCCCGCAACGAACGATGATCGATCCATCCGAGTGCACCTCTGCCTCGGCCTTTGTTCCTCTGCCGCCGCCGCCCCAGTTTGCGCCGGCGCAACCGACCCCGGTCTTTACGGTGCCAGAGGATGTTCCCGGGGCGCGATATTTTTGAGCCCAGCCGAATTTCTCCGCAGCGAGGCGGTATTGATACTGCCGAAGCGGAGAGGGATCGTTGCGAAGCCGCAGCTCGACGGGATCCATGGCAAGCTTCACAGCCAGCTCGTCCATGAGGGACTCCATGCCGACTGAGGCCACGGGATGGCCCGGGGCACGCATCGCACGACTGGAGCCTGCATTGATGGCGACACTTCGCTGGTGCACACGCGTATTCGGCACCTTGTAAATGTAGGGAGCGGGGAAATTTGCGCCTCCTCCTCCGCCCGCCGACGCCGCACCGGCTGCGAAGCCAGCCGTGCCATAGGCATCGATCTCATAGGCGGAAAGCGTTCCATCCTTATTTGCTGCGAGCCGGGCTTTTTGAAGTGACGAGGGCCGATTTCCCACGGCCAGGGCCTGGTCGAATCGGGTCACCATCATGCGCACGGGAGCGCCAGCCTCCTTCGAGAGCTTCGCCGCGAGCACACCCTCCACGCCGGGGCCGAACTTTGCGCCGAAGCCTCCGCCCATGTAGCCGCCAATTACGCGCACCTTATTCCGCGGCAGATGAAAGTAATCCGCGAGTCCGTCACGCACGCTCGAGATTCCCTGCGTCGAAGCCCAGCAGGTGAGGCTGTCGCCGTCGAAGGAGGCGACCAGTCCATGGGTCTCCAGCGGATGGTGGAGCTGCACGGAGGTGCGGCAGAGCCCTTCCACGACGGCTGCGGCACTCGCGAATGCCGCGTCCGGCTGGCCGACCTCCTTCACCGCCGGGGTGGAGGCATTATCCTCTCCGGCAAAGACCTTCGGAGAATCCGGTCGAATGGCGTCCGCCTCGTCTGCGACGAACGGGAGCGGATCGGCGTCGATCCGAATCGCCCGCAGTGCGTCGAGGCAAGCCTGCTTGCTCGTCCCGCATACGGCGGCGATTTCCTCTCCGTGGAATCTGCTGGTCCGCGGGATGTCCTGCGCGAGCACGGCGGCGCGGATACCGGGAATTTTCAGTGCCGGAGCGAGATCCACCGCCCGGATTTGGGCGGCCGGCCATGGCGAGCGCAGGATCATTCCATAGAGCCAGCCGGCCGGCTGCATGTCGGACGAATATTTCGCTGCGCCGGTGACCTTTTCCGGGCCATCGATGCGATCGAGACCCTTGCTCAGAAATTCCGGATTTTGCGGCCAGTCAGACATGGTCGACGGTGATCATTTCGGTCTTCGACTCCTTCTTCACGCCAGCGGCGGCGAGCGCCGCCCGGAAGACATTGGGGTAGGTTCCGCAGCGGCAGAGATTTCCCGAGCAGGCGCGAATGACATCGGACTCGGATGGGTGGGGATTGTGCTCGAGCAGCGCTGTGACGCTCATCACGAATCCCGGCGTGCAGTAGCCGCACATCAGCGCGTCGCATTCTACGAATGCCTTTTGAATCTTGGTCAGTTCCCCGGACTTCGAGAGCCCTTCTACGGTCACGATCTTTTTCCCCTGCGCCTCGACGGCTAGCATCATGCAGGAATAAACCGGCGTGCCATCCGCGAGTACGGTGCAGGCGCCGCAACTCGCGCGGTCGCAGACTTCCTTTGTTCCTGTCAGGCCGAGATGCATCCGGATGGCATCGAGCAGGGTAACTCGGGGCTCCACGGTGAGTTCCACCCGCTTTCCATTCACGTCCAGAGCGATTGGGATCGAGCCGGGGCCGAGCCGCCGTTCGTCATTGAGCTTCTCCAGCTGTTCCGCCGCTGCCTGGAGTTTCGAGGTCGCCGCCGTAATCGCGGCCACGGAGCCGAGCCCCTTGAAAAAGGCGCGTCTCGAGAATCCCGGAGGGGTGGAATGGTCGTCCATGGCTGATCGGAGTGATTGTGTCGTCCGACGCAGCTGATGCCGTCGGGGGCCTTCAGGGAGTAAACTCCTGATGCCCGTCAAAAGTTGCAAATTTTTTCGCCATCCCCCGCTTATCAGGGAAGTCCATGAACGAATGCCAACCAGCGGCTCAAACTACCACGAGGTCGACGCCGGGAAGGGCCTGCAGAAGTTTCTCGTGGAGGCTCGGTTTGAATCGAGTCCAGAGCGTCATCTTGGTCGGCCGGCCGATCACGATATGAGTGATGCCGTATTCCCGGGCGAAAGTTGAGAGCGCCTCGGCCACGTCCTCGTGCTTGAGGGAGATGACGAGGCCTCCCATCTTCTGGGCGGTATCCAGAGTATCGAAGACGCGCCGCTGGGCCTCTGCGTCGATGCGCACAGCAGATTCGCGCGGGGTCCGTACGTACACCGCATACCATGGCGCGTTGAGCTGCGCGGCGAGGCGGGCCGTCTTACGCAGGAGGCGCCGCGGGTCTGGCCCGAGACTACTGATGGCCACCATTACCTGCCCGAGCGAGCTCACTTTCTTCTCCTGCTCCGCGTCGCTCCGCTGGCGGCGATCGAGGTAGTTCGCCGTCTCGCTGAGTGTCATCTCGCGCAGGCGCGTGAGATTCTTCCGCGTGAAGAAGTTCGCGAGCGCCGCCTCGATGCGTTCCTTGGGATAAATCTTCCCCGCTTCGAGGCGCTCCTGCAGATCCTCAGCCGGGAGGTCGATATTCACGATCTGGTCGGCCTGCGCAATGATTTCGTCGGGCACGCGCTCCTTCACGCGCACGCCGGTCGCCTCCTCGACGAAATTGTAGAGCGACTCGAAGTGCTGGATGTTCACCGTCGTGATGACGTTGATTCCCGCGCGGAGCAGCTCGAGGATATCGTCGTAGCGCTTCGGGTTCCGACTGTCGGGCGCATTCGTGTGGGCGAGCTCGTCCACGAGCGCGACGGTGGGCTTGCGCGCGATCACGGCATCGACGTCCATCTCGCGGAGGGTAATGCCGTGGTAGGTCGTTTCCCGGGGAGGGACGACTTCGAGGTCACCGATCTGGGCGGTGGTTTCGGCCCGCTCGTGCGGCTCGACGTAGCCGATCACGACATCGACGCCGTTCCGCTTGAGCCGATTTCCCTCCTGCAGCATGGCGAATGTCTTGCCCACCCCAGGGCATGGGCCGAGGTAGACCTTCAGCTTTCCAATCTGCTGCTGGCGGATGATTTGCAGGAAATCATCCGCGCTCGGCCGGGGAGTGGAACTTTCGACGCTCATTGGCGGTGCATGAGCGCCGGACCGGTCTCGGCCGGAGCCGGCGCAAAGGGATATTCAGTCGGGCTAATGGGATGCCTTATCGAGCGCAAGGTTGAGGGTGAGGACATTCACTGCGGGATCGCCGAGAATGCCCAGGGATGGAGCTTCCGTAGCTTTACTAATTTCCGCCTTCATCGCATCGACGCTCATCTGGCGCGCAGCGGCGACACGAGGCGCCTGGAGCAGCGCGTTTTGCACGCTGATGTGGGGATCGAGTCCGCTGGCGCTGGCAGTGACAGCGTCGCAGGGGATGAGGGCAGCCGGGGCGAGATTGTTCTCCTTGCGGTAGTCGGCCACGCGCTGTTTCACGGTATCCATGAGCTTCTGCGAAGTCGGACCGAGATTCGATCCGCCCGAATTCGTGGCATCGTATCCATTTCCTGCCGCAGATGGGCGGGGATGAAAATATTTCGGCAGAGTGAAGCCTTGCCCGATCCATTCGGATCCGACGATCTGGTGGTCCGCAGTCTCGATAAGGCTGCCATTGGCCTGGTGCGAAAACACGGCCTGGCTGACGCCCCAAACCACGACCGGGTAGAGGCCGCAGCAGACAACCGCCAGTAGCACGGTCGCCATGATCGCCGAAATGAGGTCCTGTACGATGGTTTTCATTGTTTGTGGAAATGAGAGTTGGTCACGCGAGGTGGAGGGCGGCCACGAGCATGTCGATGGCCTTGATGCCGATGAATGGGACGATGACGCCGCCCACGCCATAGATCATGAGATTGCGCTGCAGGATCTTTGCGGCGCCCAGCGGGCGAAACTTCACGCCCTGCAGAGCGAGCGGGATGAGCAGAATGATGATGATCGCATTAAAGATCACCGCGCTCAGGATCGCGCTCTGCGGAGATGCCAGACGCATGATGTTGAGCGGTGCGATCTGCGGAAAGGTCACGATCAGCATTGCTGGAATAATGGCGAAGTATTTCGCCACGTCGTTCGCGATGCTGAATGTGGTGAGTGCGCCGCGCGTGATGAGGAGCTGCTTACCGATCTCGACGACCTCGATGAGTTTCGTGGGATTCGAATCGAGATCCACCATATTGCCGGCTTCCTTCGCGGCCTGGGTGCCGGTGTTCATCGCCACGCCCACATCGGCCTGCGCGAGCGCAGGCGCATCGTTGGTACCATCTCCGGTCATGGCGACCAGGTGGCCCGCCTCCTGTTCGCGGCGGATGAGTGCCAGCTTGTCCTCCGGCCGAGCCTCGGCGAGGAAGTCGTCCACCCCGGCCTCCTTCGCAATGGCTGCGGCGGTGAGCGGGTTGTCGCCGGTGATCATCACCGTGCGAATACCCATTGCGCGGAATCGCTCGAAACGGTCGGCGAGACCGCCTTTGACGATGTCCTTGAGCTGAATCGTGCCGAGCACCCGCTCCTTCGTGGTGACCACGAGGGGGGTACCTCCCGATTGGGAGATCGACTTCACGTCCTTCTCCACCAGCTCCGGGAGGTTGCCTCCCACGTATTTGCGGATCGCATCGACGGAGCCCTTGCGATAGCTCGTGCCATCGATATCCACCCCGCTCATGCGGGTCTGCGCGGTGAATGGGACGAATTGCGCATGCGGCAGCTCGTGGAGCTCGCGGCCGCGCAGGCCCCATTTGTCCTTGGCGAGTACGACGACACTGCGACCCTCCGGTGTCTCGTCGGCGAGCGATGAGAGCTGGGCGGCCTCGGCAAGCTCCTTCTCCGTCACGCCAGGCGCCGGGTGGAAGGCCGTGGCCATGCGGTTGCCGAGCGTGATCGTGCCCGTCTTATCTAGCAGAAGTACATCGACGTCCCCCGCGGCCTCCACCGCGCGGCCGCTCATCGCGAGCACGTTCTTCTGCACCAGGCGGTCGATGCCGGCGATGCCGATGGCGCTCAACAGACCGCCGATCGTCGTGGGAATCAGACAGACGAGCAGCGCGACGAGCACAGGAATCGAGAAGTCCGCACCGACATAGCTGCCAAACGCCTTCACCGAGATCAGCACGATGAGGAATATGACCGTGAGTGCCGAGAGGAGGATCGTCAGCGCGATTTCATTCGGCGTCTTCTGCCGTTTCGCGCCTTCCACCAGGCCGATCATCCGATCGATGAATGTTTCGCCGGGGTTCGAGGTGATCCGCACCTTGATGATATCCGAGAGTACACGCGTGCCTCCGGTCACGGCACTGCGGTCGCCGCCGGCCTCGCGCACGACGGGCGCCGATTCGCCTGTGATGGCAGATTCGTCCACCGTCGCCGCGCCTTCACTGACCTCGCCGTCGCCGGGAATGAACTCTCCCGCGCTGATCACAACCACGTCGCCCTTGCGAAGCTGCTCCGCGCCGACCTTCTCGGTGGTCGAACCTTTCACACGATTGGCAAATGTCTGGGTGCGCGCCTTGCGGAGCGAGTCCGCCTGGGCCTTGCCTCGACCCTCGGCCATTGCCTCCGCGAAGTTCGCGAAGAGGACGGTAAACCAGAGCCAGAGCGTGATCTGGAGGAGGAATCCGAAGGAGGCCCCCTGCCCTCCCGTGAAAAGAAGCACCGTAGTGACCGCGGCGCCCACCTCGGTGACGAACATCACCGGGTTGCGCACCATGTGCACGGGATTGAGTTTCTTGAACGACTCACCGATCGCGGGACCGATGATCGTCGGATCGAATATGGAGTGTGACTTTGCAGCCATGATAGCCAGATGGAAGGTGGAATTGGGTTAGAACAACTTGCCCGCGTACATAAGGAAGTGCTCGACGACAGGCCCGAGGACGAGCGCGGGGACGAAGGTGAGCGCTCCAACGAGAATGACCGTCCCGACGAGCAGTGAGCTGAAGAGCGGACCCGAGACAGGGAAGGTGCCCGCGCCCTGGGCGAGCAGTTTCTTGCGACCGAGCGAACCCGCCATGGCCAGGATCGGCACGATCATCGCGAAGCGGCCAAAGAGCGTGGCCAGCCCGAGAGTCGTATCGTACCAGGGTGCGTTTGCCGTAAGGCCGGCGAAGGCGCTGCCGTTGTTCCCGGTGCAGGAGCTGTAGGCGTACAGCATTTCGCTGAATCCGTGCGGCCCGGAGTTGTTGGTGCCATCGGTCAGCTTCCCGGTGGCATCCGGCAGTCCCATGGGGTGAATGCATGCCCATGCGGTGAATCCGAGGATCGAGAACGCCAGCACGAGAATGACGATCGATGCCATTTTCATTTCGTAAGGCTCGATCTTCTTGCCCAGATACTCCGGCGTGCGCCCGACCATGAGACCGGCGATGAAGACCG
>Ga0207702_10000423_pt1 | contig 48508 bp, 81 predicted proteins | sample KBSCornC62_FD_184302 | JGI IMG/M metagenome (GOLD analysis project Ga0207702, IMG submission 184302) | Corn rhizosphere microbial communities from Kellogg Biological Station, Michigan, USA - KBS Corn C6-2 (SPAdes) (version 2) | ecosystem: Host-associated > Plants > Roots > Rhizosphere > Soil ... | reverse complement strand
CATGAAGAGTTTTCGCATCCACCGTGCGGCTGGTCATAAAACCGGGCAATCACGATCCGCTGTCGGCGTGGTGGATGCGAAAACTCTTCATGCGCGTGTTCCAGAACGAACCGCGCGTGATCGTCGATCCGTCGATCCGCCCTTATTGGGCGATGCTGTTCGGCAAGACGATGATCACCACCCATCATGGCGACAAGGCATCGTTGAACGAGCTTCCCGGCATCTTCGCCGCAGATTTTGCGGAGCAATGGGGCCAAGCGACCTATCGGGTCTGCCATACGGGCCACCTCCACCATAAGCACTTCATCATCCACAGCGGAAAAGAGCTGCGCGGGATGATGGTGATGCAGCACCCTACGCTTTCGGCCCGGAATGCGTGGGCGGCGGACAAGGGCTTGGCTGCGGCGCGTGAGCTGCTCGGTCACACCTATCACTCTGCCGGCGCGATGGTGACGACGCTGCATTACACGCCGGAACTGGCGGCGGCGGGCGAAGCGGCGTGAAAGACGCGATCAACCCCTCGCATTACAAGAGCCACCCGTCGGGCGTTCAGTGCATCGATGTCACCGAGCACATGAATTTCTGCCTCGGCAATGCCATGAAATATATCTGGCGCGCGGGCCTAAAGGGCGACGCAATCGAGGATCTGCAAAAGGCGCGCTGGTACCTCGACCGCGAAATCGAGCGGTTGACCAAAGCCGAATAAGCAAACGCCCCGCCAGCGCGAAGCCTGACGGGGCGGTAACCTGAGTGCCGGAGCGGGGGGAGTCTACGGCCTCGCCTCCAAAACCACCCTAAATCGACGAGGTTCCTATGACGACGCAGATCCCTGCGGCGGTGATTGCGTGCGCGCAAGCCGGGCAGAAGACCTGGCACATCCCCGCCTCGGTCAGCATTGCGCAATGGGCGCTGGAAAGCGGCTGGGGCGCACATGAGAGCGGCAAGTGGAACTATGGCGGCATCACCGCGAAGGTGACCGGCGCCGTCTTCCCGTATCAGCCGGGCAAGCCGCTCGAGCCCGCCACGCTTTGCTGGACGCACGAGGAGGTCAACGGCCAGGTCGTCAAGTGCCAGCGGTGGTTCAAGGACTATACCGGGCCCGAAGCCTTCTTCGACGCGCACGCAAAGCTGCTGGCGACGGGCGTGGATTATGCGGCTGCCCGCGCCGCGCTGCCCGATGTCGCGAAGTTCATCGACCTCATGGCGGTGCACTACGCGACGGCGTCGGGATACGCCGATCTGCTGCACTCGATCATCCGAGCGCACAATCTGACCCAGTACGATCTGGTGACGGCGTGAGACTGCTCGATCTCGATCCGCGCTGGCTCGTCAAGGATGGCAAGCGCGTCGGCTTCATCTTCCTCTCGCCGAAGTCTTCGCCCGGGGCCGTCCATTGGCGCCAAACTTGCTCCTTCGAGCCGACGCCGTTCCGTGACCAATGCAAGCTCGTGTGGGCGGCGATGGCCGATCAGGCTGGCGAGGATCATGAGTTTGACAGTTGGCAGCCATGCAGACGTGATTTCGCGTGGTCGCATCAAGGGGATCTTGATTTCGCGGCCCTGACCGTCACGCCATCGCTCGACGGGTCAGCTGGCGGCCTCTGGCACGGCTTCATCACGAACGGCGAAATCGTCGGCGGGATATGAAGCACAAACCCACCGAGGAACGCCATCTCACCGCTGCTCCTCACGACCGCCCGCGCCACATCGATGATCCGGATGACGAGCCGGACCAACCCGACATCTGCGACCTTCCCCTCGACGAAATGATCCGCCGGCTCGGCTGGCGCTGAATGGAGGCACCTATGCACCTCTTTATCCTCGCGCTAGCCTCGGTGTTCGCGATCTTCACCGGAGGCCTGCTCTATCTGGCCGAGATGATGAAGGACACGACCGCCGACACGCGCAACATTGTCGCTGGCATCGTCCTCTTCGCGGCGGGTGCTTGCGGCATCGTCATCAGCTTCTGCTGGGGCTGCAAGCTGATCGTGGAGGCGTTGTGATGGTCGCGCCCGTCATTCTCCCCGCCAGCGATGCGGTTCTGACCGAAGAGCAGGCCCACCGCCGCGACAATCGCATGCTGCTGGCGCTGTCCGCCCTGATCGGACTCACGCTGGTCTGCATCGCGTTCGCCTGGCGGCTGGCCACGCTGACCGCGGAAAAGTCACTGAGCCCGTGGCCAGTGGCGTATGGCCTCTATGGCTGCCTCGGGCTGATCTTCGTGGGCCTGACCTCGCTTGGCTATGTGCTGGGCAAGCGGTCGTGGTCCTTCAAGGCTGGTCCGACCGGCTTTGAAGGCAACAGCGCGGGCGGTGATGGCGACCCGCCGCCGCCAGCCGAAGGGCAGTGACATGAGCCTCATCGCGTTCGGCGCCGATGCACTGTTCCCAGGCTCCGGCATGCTGCTGCGCATCTGGGAAGCCTTCACCGGATTCCTGAAGCGCATCCCATGGCAGGTTTGGCTGGCGATCGGTGTCGCGGCCGCGATCCTGATTGGCATCCACGTCATCGACCGCAAGATCAGCGATGCACGCAAGGAAGGCTACGCGGCGGGCGTGGCGGCCGAAAAGTCCGCTGTTGCGGCCGCTCAAGCGCGCGCCGACGCGACCCAGCGCGCGAAGAACCAGGCGCACGCCACCGCCAGCGCCAAGATCGACACAGGAGAAACCAATGCGCTTTTCGACGCGAACGACAATATTGACCGCCGGGCTGGTGCTATCCGCATGCAGCACGACGCAGCCCTCGCTTCAGGTCCGGGCATCGTCCGCCCTCTGCCCGCGACGATCATCCCTCCCGGCGGCCTTGCGCCACCGGCCACCTGCGACGGACTTTCTTGGGATGCTCAACTCGCCGTCCTCACCGACGCCGCAAAGCTCCAGGCCCAGCTGAACGCGGTCCTCGACTGGGAAGACCAGCAGGACGCGCTGGCGGCGAAAGATGGGACGGATGGTGGGGAGCCGACCGAAGCCGAGAAGGTTGCGGGCGGCCCGTAATCTCCCACGTCAGTCATGGAAATCGCGCGCCGTGGCCTTCGGGCTGCGGCGCCTTTTTTCGTCAGGGGTGCTTCCACTCGACCGGCCGCACCGTCGCGCCACGCTCGCCACAGCCGCCGCGTTCCTTGAGGCACCGCATCTGCCGGCCGAGGTCGCGCAAATCGGATTGCACCCGCGGTCCCCGCGCTATCTCGCTGATCGGGCCGGACGGGAAGATGGCAGTGCGACCGCAATGATTGCAGGTCACCTCGACATAAGCGCCCTCCCGCGCGAGCGAGAAGATCGAGATAGGCTCCGGAATTTCGGGAGCTTCTTCGACTGCGACGGAAAGATACCAGGGCCGGAAAATGTCATCCGGCATGTCCCTGCCGCTCAACAGCTCCCCAACATAGTAATCAACCCGAGCCCCCGCATTGCCGCGCTGGATGATATCGATTGTCGTTCCGGTCAGCGTGATCCGGAACTTCTCCGGCGCTTTCACTCCCCGGCGTACATCCGCTCGATCGCGGCGTGATACTCGTCGCCTTCGCAGACCAGAACAGGCAGCGCACCGGGGTCGAGCGTCTTCCAGCTGCCGCGAACCTTGATTCCGTGGATATGCGCGATCTCTCCGCTCAGCACACCCTCGTCCTCGGCGCGCTTGCAAAGCGGGTTGAGCATTTCGACGCGCACCAGCCATTCGCCCGGCTTTCCACCTGCCGCCAGACGGCCAGCGGTTTGTTGCGACGCGGCTGGTGAACAAGCCGGTCGCAGGGTCATATTCGACCAGCTCTCGAAGACGGCCGTAGGTCAGCCGCGGGAGCTTGAATTTCTCCGCCATCCCTTCGTCTCCTCATCCCTCTACAATCTGGGGGTTGGGGTTAGGCGGGGTCAGAGCGGCACCTGATCCTCGATCGTCTTGCCGTCCGAGATCGGCGTCCACCACAAATGGCGCTCGTCCTCCTCGCTGAATGGCCAGCCTCCGACGAGCATGTTGAAGGTGCGCTCGGCGGGCTCTGTCTGGCGATAGGTTGAGGTAAGCTCAGTCGTCACCTGCACCGGAAAGCCGCAGCACAGCGGGCTGCCGAGATAAGGCCCTTCGACGACGGGGATTCGCCACCAAAGCACATCGCCGTAATCCTCGATCCAGTCACAAAACGGACGCGCGCGTTCATAGTCTTTCATCATCACCTACGCCCCTCCTCAGGCGCGAGAAGGGGTGGGGTGGGCTTCAATCATTGCCTTGTAGATGATGGCGCAGCGCGTGCCTTTGCTCGGCACATGGTCGAGCGCCCGCATCTCGGGTTCATCGCGGAGCCATTGCGGGATTTCCGTCCCGCTCATTTCGAGGTGCCGGAACAGGCTGCGCGGCGTGCGCTTATCTCCGAAGTCCAGCCACATCATGATCTGGCGCGCTAAACCGCCCCACATCGCTTCAGTCGGCTGCCACGGAACCTCCCGTATTCCCATGCTATCGTCGGATACGGCAACATCGAGATTTGCGATGCGTGATCTGATTTCGCTGGCGGCCGATGCCCTACCTCTGTGGAACGCCATGTCGGCTGGCTCCTTCGCGGAAAATCGGGCGTCGTCCGCCGAATTGCCATACAGTTCGCAGACTTTTTCCGCGCGAAAGTAAGCCAACCTTTCGATTGTCGCATTGTCCTGTACCATCAAATCTTCCTTTAGCCCGGATCGAAACCGATAGGCCGAAACCCGAAGGGGTTCGGTGCGAAGCATGAGAGCCGGATAAGGTCCTGAAAACATGTCCCAAAGGCTCGGAGGGGGAGGTTTTAGACGGGCGGGTCATGCTGCGGGCCGTTTGCGCGCGCACTCGTTCTGGCAATCCGCGATCACCATCGCCAGACCCGGCATATCGTCTGTGGTCACGGTCAGCAGCGTCGTGTCGTGGGTCAGCGCGCCACCGTCCTCATATTCGTATCCCGCGTTGGCGAGGCGCTTGCGGAAGATCGGCAGCTTCCAGTTATCGACCGCGATCCCGGCCTTCATGACGACTGCTCCGTCGAGCGGGTGCCGACATACTGGTCGGTGCCAGCCCATTTGAACTCACCGCCGAAATCGGGTTCACCGACAGGGAAATGCGTCCCACAGCCGCAGCAAAACGTGCCGCTGTAGAAGAACGGGTCGCGCGCGTAGGTCTCCGCAAGCGCCTGCCCCATCGTGGTCGTGACGCCGCACTTGAGATGCACGTAGGACCGGCGGACCGGCTCGACAAAGCCCTTCGCGCGCTCAGCCGACGAAAGCACCACATAGCCCTTCTGCATACCCGTGGCGGGGTTGATCTCGCGATGGTCGGCCGTGACCGGCGAGCCATCGGTCAGAGTTGTCTTGGTCATGCTATGCGGCCCTCCTCGACCGCGAGGAAAGTTTTCCATCCAGCATTGCCGCCCAAGGATAGACAGGGGCCGGTTTTCTCGCTGCGACCCCACCCGATCGCGGAAAAGCAAGCTTTCCGCTTAGACCTTTCTTTCATGCGGCGAGGCCGATCAGGAAGTTCGGCAGACCGTTATGTTCGGCGCCGTCGAGCATACGGCCCGCCGTTTTCTTGCCGACACGATAGACGAGATCCGTCGAGTGTCGCGTAAAGCTGTGGCCGCGCACGCGTCGAGCCCATGCGTCACCTTCGGCAATGACATAGCGGTTCATCCAGTCGGGAACATTGCCCCAGCGGTCGGTGATCGGGCGGTCAGCCGCAATCCCGGCCGCGTCCATTGGCGCCCACTCACCCCATTGCTTGAACAGGAACGCTACCCCCGCGACCTGGCACTGGTCGAGCAGAGCGCGCACCCAATTCGGGTTCATCGGGCGAGCGTCTTTTCCGCTTTCCCCGCCGACAATCACCCAATCGAGCGCGGCGAGCCATTCCTCGCGCAGGATGACTGCCCCGAGTAGCGGCTCCATGGAAAGCCCTATCCAGGGGATTCCCAGTTTCGCCTTGAGCGCGATTAGCCGCGGAATGTCGCGGTCGGCCTCCTCCTGATTGACGACAGAGATCATCAGGCCCGCGTGCTTTGGCCACGCGTCTTTGCCGATCGCGGCCAGCCGTTTCTCGACAACGGAGACCCGCTTCGTGACGATCTGGATCGCGAGCCGATTGCAGACCTCGATCCGGCCCCATGCTTCGTCGAACCATTCGAGCGGCACTTCGGTGTCGAACAGGTCCGACATCGACTGGATGAATACGCGGCGCGCGGGCGTGGCGTTGATCTGACCGATATGATGATCGGCAGCCCACCAGGAATAATCGTTGTCGAGGCGATGGATCAGCGCGGCCGCGCTCTTGATCTTCCGACGCGCCACGCCAACGCCCCAGAGATTGCCGCCCGTGCGCTTTGCCCACGTCTCGGCATAGCAACCGTCGCAGCCGGGCCCGACCTTCGTACAGCCCCACCAGAAATTGACCGTCGCATCGGTCCATTCAATCGCGCTGTGTTCGGCCATGGTTAGCGGCCCTCCCGCGCCGCGAGAGGGTTAGACACGGCACGGAAAGCGCCAATGTTCTCAATCAACCGAAATTGGAGCGCAGGATACCCAACTGATTGATTTAGCTCATTAGTGGAAGTCCGGCTCGGGCCTCCACCTACTTCATTTTTTGAAGCCTTTTCCAAGACATACGGCGGAGCTATGTCTAACGCATTTGCTAGGTTAGACATTTTCACCCTCCGAATCTGCCGGCGCTGGCAATGCCGGAACGTCCAGAAATACCGTGTTCGACACGTCCCTGCCCTCTTCCCATTGTGATAATAGATTGATCGCATGTTCCGCCATAGCGGCCTGGTTCACGTCTCGGGTATAGGTCGCGACCTCTTCATCGCGGGTATGTCCGCTGACTGCCTTGAGCGACTGATTCCCAAGATGCAGTTCCGCCAGCCTCCGCATCATGGCCTTGCGCAACCCGTGGGCCGAGCATTGCGGCAGACCGGCCTCGTTGCACCGATCGCGAAACCAGTTGCCGAAGCTCGCATTCTTGAAGGGCTGGCCGTAAGCGTGGACCAAATAGGCCTCCTGTCCTTCGACCTTCGGCACAGCGACGATCGATCGGACCAACTGCGGCGCGAGAGGCAGCCACAGCACCTTTCCGCCCTTCCCTTGCTTGAACAGCACGCCGCCATCGACAAGCTTGTTCTTGCCGAGTTTGATCGCGTCACCGCGGCGTTGGCCAGTCCATAGCATAAGGTCCATCGCGAGTCGGGCCTTCGTGCCGACCGGATGGCGCTCATAGAATTGAGCGATCTCCGCCTCGGTCCACGTATGAAATCCAGACGAGCGCTCGCCGGCAGCAACCTTGATCCGCTCCGAATCCTCGACAGGATTGTCGGGACGCATCCGTATTTTCTTGGCATATGCGAACAGGCGCACCAGCTCCTTGCGCAGCTTGCGCGCTGCCTCGACACCGCCGACCATGCGCTTGCCATCTTCGGACGGCCGCTTCGCCTTCGCCTTTTCGACGATCGCGTCGATGTGCTCGAACTGAACGTCGGCCACGATCCGATGGCCATGCTCGGCGCGAAACTTCGAGAGGATAGCGCGTATCTTGCTCTGCGTTGCAGCGGTCGGCCCTAGGCGAGACGGAACCGCGAAATAGCGCGTAACCAGATCGTCGATCGTGCCAGGAATGGCGCGCTCGATCGCCTGCGCAACTGTATCGACCTCGCCGCGACCAAAGGCAGCATATTCAGCATGGAATTCCTTGCTGCCGAACGCCGACTTGAAATAGCCGCCCTCGAATCCCTTCCGACGATAGCGAAAGCGCGCGCGACCGTGGCGGTCAGTGAACATGGTCACATAGTCGGGGAGCCAGCGCTTACGTTTCATCGGTCGAGCACATCATCCCAGGAATTGCCGCCACTCGACGGCTTAGGTGCCGTGCCGATCGGATAGATGACGATCTTGCCGTTAGGGTCGATCTCGATCCGGCCGACCTTGAGCCCGCCCTCCTCCACGCCTTTGACGGCGCGCTTCAGGTCGGTTTGCGTGAACCTGGCTACGTGGCCCATCCTACCGGCCTCCAGTGTGTTGAGGGGTGGCGTTGGCGAGATCGAGCAGCACGTCGGCATGACAAGGCTGATCGAGCGGGCACCAGCAGGCGAGGTTCTTGCCGCGAAGGGGAGCAAGCCGAGTTGGCAGCATCGGATAGCGTTCATTGTAGAGGCGGAAGAACGCCACCGCCTGCTCGCGCGTTTCGATAAGTGTGAAGCTGTCGTCCTGATAGCCGGGCGCAGCCTCAAGCCAGACGAAGCCGGGATGACCTGCCCCGCGCCCGATCCGGAACCATCCGCCGATGCGGAACGGATTGCCCCATCGGCCCGGCCGCGCCACGCTGACCGTATTCGGCGGCATCCGCCAGCCCTTCTGGCGCGAAAGCTGAATGCGAACAGGGTAGCCCATCACGCCTTCTCCCCCAGTACGTTGCGGGCTTGGGCGCGAACTTCCTCGACCTTGGACATGAGGAACTCGTCATAGCAGGCGATGCAGTCTTCCCACTTGAACTTGTCGTGGCCGCACTGTTCGACCTTCTCGCGCGGCCATGGGTAGCCTTGCTCGACCGCATCTTGGAAAAGGTCAGCCGCTTTGCTCAGCGCGCTTTCCAGCTCGGAGATGCGCGAGGATTGGGCGCGGCGGTTCCAGCGAGCATCAGCCTCAGCTTGGTCGCGACCCTGCACAGAGGCACCGCACTGATCGCACGACACCTCGCGTCCAATCGGCTGTCTGGAGCGCCCCAGAACAAGCCCTCGACGCACATCATCGCCATCGCAGAAGGGGCACCGCCCCAGGTCTAGGGTATCAGGCATTACCCCCTCCATTGGATGCTGGAGATTGGGCGTCCGATGGTTCGCTGTGGACAACGAGCGCGCCCAGACCTGCTAGCGCGCCATCCACGAACTCTTTCGCGTGCCTTAGGCCGACAATGAAACAGTCGTCGCAGATATGCGTCTGGCCGGGTGCGGTCCCACCGTTGCGGTAAAGCATGACGCTACAGATCATCTGTGGGCTTTGCTCCCAACGCCCATCTCGCATGGGCCGGTGCTGGTCCATTTGGATGATGCGACCGTCGTTGCTGAAGCTTTCTGCTGGTATATGTGTGGGGCGACGGTGCGCTCCACACAGGCAGCAGTGCGCGCTGCGATCCTTCATGCCGCCATCTCGAAAATAAAGTGATGCGGGTAGCGACCAAAACGCTTCAGGCCCTCATCACTGTAGCGGTCGCGGAGCTTGGCCATATCGCGCACCAGCGACGCGCCGGGCTTGCCGTTGCCGCTATACTTCTTGCGGTTGGCAACGATCAGCTTGTTGAAGCAGTCCGCGCCGATCAGGCCCAGCTCAGCGGTGTTGATGCAATGGACCAGCTTGCGACCACAATGCGAGCAGTAATCGTCCATTTCGTAGCCGGTGATCGTGAGAGTGTTCGTCATGGCCTTGCCTCCGTACCTGATATCATCTATATAAGTGATATCAGGTTTACGGTCAATAGGTGATATCAACAAAATGGCAGGCTTGGCAGAAAAAGTGATATCGCCTACTCCCGCCCGCGTGGGACGGAAGCGGATCAACGGTGAGCAGACGCCAGCGCGGTTCGCGGATGGGACGCTTGCGCGGATCGACGCGGTGTTGGCCGATAAGGAGAAGCGTTCCGACTTCATCCGCGATGCGGTGGAATCCGAACTAAAGCGCCGCGAGAAGGCGTAGTCCATCACAACCCCTCCCCCATAGCGGCCCTGGAACGGAGGGAGGTGGCAACCTCCAGTCGGTTGTTCCAGACATCGCAGAGTGCGCGGATCGTCGGCTCGCGCGCCGCTGTGATCCAACCATCGCCTGCGAACAGGCTGAAGCGCAGTTTCGGCTTTGCGTCTGCCCGTTCCAGCGAGTCCGCCAGCGCCAGAAGCTCTTCCCGGCTCATTTCGAGGACCTTTCGGTAAGCATGGCGTCGGCGATCCGATATGCTGCTGCGGCAAGGCCTTTTGAGCCGTCAGCGCGCGCATCTTCAATCGCGGCCCCGATCAATGCCTGCCCCGCAAACCAATCCCTCAGCGTCATGCCGGGCTCGAATGTGGATGTTGGGAAAGCTGCTTTATCGCCGCTCGGAAACGCCAGCGGGTTCTCAGGCGCGCTCATTTCGACTGCTCCTGCAATGCTGTGCGGACGGCGAGGCCGAGAGCGGAAAGTGCATAGACCCAATGCAGCCGAGGCCAGTCGTGGTAGTCACGCGTGACAAGCATCACAGGCGGCGCACAGGCTGTCTCCGATGTTTTATAGCTACGGCCGAAATCCATCAGCGACCGCAGGGTGTTCGGGGAGACGCCAATGTCCTTTGGTGCCCAATGCTTGTTACTCATGGCGATGATCGCCTTGCGCTGCGCCTCGCTCAGCCTAGGCACGTTCGGCCTCCTTCCTTGCAAGCGAGAGGATCGCGAGCTTCATCAGCGCGCGATCGATGCGGGCGCGGTTCTGGCCGCGGCTCACTGGTCCGCCCCGTTCAGCCACCACAGGGTAATGATGGTCGAGACGATCGCGGAGACAGAAGCAGCGATCACCAGCGTCAGGATGTTGGGAATGGTCATTCCGGCAGCCCGCCCCACTTGGTGTTGTAGGCGTCGCTGATCCGCTCGTTGGCCGCGTCGTCCAGGCCGTCACGCTTGTCCCGCACGCGCGCCATATAGGAGTCCAGCGCGTCGCGGGTTTTCTCGGCCGCGATGCCGGCGAGGATGGTCGCCTCGGTCGCGTCGTCCTTCTCGGTCGCGCTGTGCTGTTCGCCGCGGTCGGAGTCGGCAGGGCCGCTGAACGGGTCGTCGTCGGACCGGTTGGCCTCGTCATCGACAAGCGCGCAGATGGCCTGGATTTCTGGCATGATCGGCTTGACGATCTCGCGGACCGCCTTGCCCTCGTCACTCTTCCACCAGTCGGTGAAGCCGGCTGTCCCCAGCCGCGCTTTCTCGCGCGCCAGGTCCATCGCCTCCTTCTGCTTCTGGGCGTCACCCTGACCCTTGGCCCATTCCGCCATGGCCATGCCGGTCTGTTCCGACATAAACCGGCGCGGGTCGAACAGGCCCTTGAACTGGTCCGCCACCTTGATCTGGTGGACCGGGCAGCCGGGCGCCGACGGGTCGAGGATGACCATCGCAGTCATTTCGAACATCAGGTCGCCGTCGGTTGCCGGATCCCAAGGCACATCCGACCGGCGCGTCTTGGTGGCGCGCGCGTTCGTCTGGTTCTGGCCGAACCCCTTCTGCATGACGGGCTTCGCCCGTGTGCAGATGATGATGTTGGTCTTGGCGCGGACGATGCGGTCGATCAGCCGGCGGTATTTCGGCTTGATCTCGGCCCACGCAAGCTGGCCATACTTGGCCGGGTCGACCTCGTACTTGCCGTTCGCGCGCTTCTCGGCCTCGCGGACAAGCCGGTCGAGCGCTTGGGCCTGCACGTCCAACACGCCGCCCACGCCCTCCCAAGCGTGGGAAAAGCTGTCGAGGATTACGACCGGCAGCTTAGCCGCCTCGGCCGCGTCCAGAACCGCCATCCAGCGATCGACGCCGAACCCTACCACGTCCCCCTTGTCGTCGGTCGCGGTGAAGTCGAAGTGGCACATCTCCGGAAACGCTTCTTTGTAATGGAGCGCCCGCTTGTTCTCGGTGTCGACGTAGCCGATTGGCGCGCCCTTCTTGCCGGTCGTGACCTCGGCAATGCCGCGCGCGATGCGCAGTGCCGTGAAGGTCTTGCCGGTGCCGGAGCCGCCTGATAGGCCCATGGCGATCGTGCGGGGCTCGGTGATCTCCGCGACGGGAATGAACCGGATCATGCTGCTTCCTCCTGAAATTCGCGCTCGATCAGCCACGCGGGCGGATCGACCTCGTTCATGCCGACCGGGTAGCCGGGCCAGTTGTTGGTGGTGATGCAATCGGCCCACATCGCGCGGGCCTTGGCGGCACGGCGCTCGGCCAGGTGCCGGAAGGAACCGGAGAGCCGGACCAGCGTGACCTCGTAGGGCGCACTCTTCTCCTGGAAGATGAAGACGAAGTCGCGATCCTCGCCGGTCGCCGCCTTCCACACGGCACGGTAATGCTCGGCCTGGATGTCGTAGCCGTAATTCAGAACCGACCGCAGGCACGCCTCGGGCGTCGCGTCCTCGCACGTCTTGAAGTCGTAGATCGGCTGCGTCGGGTCGGCCGGAACGTTGTCGTACATCGCACGGCACCAGATGCCCTCGATCTGGACGATGGCGCATAGCTCGGAGCGCTCCGGGTCGAGCGTTACACCATGCTCGGCAAGCCGGGCGTGCGCGACGATGCGCATGGCTTCGATGTCGCCGATCTCGTCTTCCTTGAGTGGCGTCTGGCCAGCCATGCGGGCGCGCTCGATGAAATTCTTCGCCTCTGTCGTGCTGGCCGCGCCGTTCTTGGCGAGCAGGTCTGCCGGAATCGCGACATATTCGTCGCCCGCGCCCAAAACAGCGCGGTGCGCCGCCCGGCCAACGTCGAAGGTCTTCTTGTCAGTCGGCTGCCAGTCGGGGTTCAGCCTCCGGCATTCGGTCCAGGCGTGACGCGGCGACTTGCGCAGCAGCAGCTTGGCGAGCGTGGCCGACAGGCTGGGCTCTGGTGCCGGGTCGGCGTGATAGGCTGCGCTGGCAAGGCGCTGGACGCCCTTGGGCGTGGCAGCCTTGGGCTTAGCCGTCTCAACGACGACCTCTTCTTCGGCTTCGACGGGGGCGACGTAATCCGGGCTGAACGGGTTAAGGTTGTCCATGGCTTAGAACTCCATTCGAACATGCGGAACTTCGCCCGCCAGGATCGCCATCACGATCTTGCGCGCGGTCTCTTCGTCCGCACCGCAGGTGATCAGGGCGGTCTTCGCGGCAGTCTTCACCTGCGTGCGATGCGCCTGGTCGGCTTCGCGGGCCTCACGCTCGCGGCGTTCGTCGCCCTGGCGCTTGGTTTCGACCAGCTTGGCCAGCGCTTCGATGCGTGCCTTCTCCACGTCCGGCGCGAAATCGCCGAACTCTTCAGCGGTCGCCGTTACCTTTTCGGTCAGCTCGCGGTGGAGGATCGCATAGGCTTGATGCTGGCCGCCGATGAAGCCGTTGGCGACATCCGCGCAGTATTGAATGATCTTCTGCGACCACTCGCGCTGGTGCTGGATTTTGGCTGCGCGGGCTTCGGCGGCTTCCCGGGCGGAGCGCTCCTCGTCGAGTTTGCGCTGTGCCAGCTCTTCGGCTGCGATGCGAGCCTTGTCAGCCGCCTCACGCTCGGCATTGGCGATACGCTCGGCTTCGGCCTGCTCGGCATCCGCCTTGCGCTGTTGTTCCTGCCGCTGTTCTTCGGCCAGCTTTTCAGCCGCTTCACGGGCTTCCCGATCAGCCGTTTCCTTGGCCTCGCGCGCCTCGTTCTCCGCGCGCAACCGCTCCAGTTCGGCGCGGTCCGCCTCTTCCTTGGTCAGGCGGGCGAGCGCGGCCTGCAGGATGCGCACCGCTTCGTCCTTGGCGTTCTGCGCTTCGTCGAGCATCTCGGCGAACACGTCGGGGTCGAGCTCGGTCTTGTAGACCTCGCTGCCACGAGCCCGCACGGTGTCGGCGGTGTCCTCAAGCGTCACGACCGACTTCGCCTTGAAGCCGTCGATAATGGCGCGGCAGCCATCGACGCGGGCTTTCTCCGCCTCTTCCCATTCGGTCAGCGGCTTGCGGACCTCGGCGGCCAGCGTGTCCAGCCGGCCGACGATCACCTTACGCTGCTCGTTGACCGCTGCAGTCTTGGTCCGCCATTCCTCGGTCAACTGCTTGGCGGCGGCATCGATCGCAGTCTTGGAGCGCGTGACCCTATAGGCCATCGACCGGATTTCGTCGCGGCCCTTCGGGGTCAAGACATCGGCGTCGACCTTGTCGGTCTCGGCCTTCATCCGCTCGTAGAACTGGTCAAACTTCTCCTGGTCGAGAAGGACGATCTGCGGTTCCTGTGTGACGGCGGCTACGATGTCGTTTCCGGCCACTGCGGTGTCGATCTTGGTGACAGCGTTCATCGGATCCTCCGGGCGAGGTTGATCAATTGGTCGTCGGTGGCGCGCCAGCCGAGTGAGGCGATGGCGTCACCGATCACAGGTTCGTCGCTGAGCGACAGGATCGCCTGCCGGACAGTGCGGGCTTCTGACTTGCGGCGATCGTCCTGGGCGCGGCGGAGGGCGTCGGTCACTTGCCGCCCTCCGCCTTCTTCTGCTCCACCGGAACCATGCCGACGCGCTCGATCACAAACGGCGTCTTGCGCTTGGCGAACGTGATCGGATCGATCATGCGCCGATGCGTCTGGCTGTGAAGGATCGCGCGGGCTAGATCGTGGTTCACAGCGGCCACCGTAGATTGATCAGGCCCACCGCGATCAGGCAGATCAACGGCAGCCCGACGAACCCGAACAGGTTGGCCCAGCGGAACACACGGCGGGCACGCTCACCAACGAACTCGATCGCAGCCTCCTCCCGCATGTGCGCGATCAGCAGGCCGTCCAGCATCGTCTCGTGGTCGAGCTGCGCGCGGGTGGGGATGGTGTCGGTCATGCGAGCACCCCTTCGCGAAGGCGCGCACGCAGCTCGATTTTGGCGACCAGCGGCTTGTCGGCAGCCATGTGGTTGCAGGCAGCATGGGCCAGCGCATAATTGTCGAGCCGGTTCGAGCCGCCCTTCGACTTCGGCACCAGATGCTCAATTGTGCAGTCTTCGCCCATCGGCTTGCCGCAGAACCAGCAATCGTCGCCATCGCGGGCCAAGAGCTTGCGGCGCATCTTGTCGCCATTCGACACCGTCTTTTCCGGGCGCGGACTGACCGGCTCCATCGCGCGCGGCACCTGACCGTCCAGCGTCTCGTTATCGAGAAAGCGGCGGTAGTGATCCGCGCTGCCACCAGTGAAGGTCAGCAGGCCGTTTTCCTTGGCGTAGACGACATGGCTCGCCGCGCGCTTGCTGCCGCACCAGAAGGCCCGATAGCGGATCACTTCATATGGGTTGGTCGGCAAGCCCACTTCGGCGCCGTGCTTCGCCAGCCATGCAGCGAAGTTGGCAGCCATGAACTGCGTGCGGCGAACCGGCATCGGATGGCGAACGACCTTCACGCCGCCCTCCGCAAATGCGCCGGGTCGGCGACGGGGAGAGACGCAGGTGCGCGCATCGCCCGGTCGGCATCGCGGTTCATGCGGGCCAGGACGCGGGCGATCTCGTCGCTGCGGTGGCCGCTCAAGAAGCCGTCGGCGACCGAGCGCGCGACTTGGTCCTGGGCGCACTCAAGATAAGCCGAGAACGGTGCCTCGGTTTCCGCGCCGGTGATCTGTGCGTGTTGCACTTCTAAACCTCCATGCCTCGGGGAGAGGCGATGGAGGTGGTATGTGGGAAATTTCACACGGCGTCAAGCGCCGAATGGGAAATTTCACACAGACATGCTAATTTTATTCGTTCGCGGCTTCGTGACGGGTCAAAGCTGGCATCACAAAAAGGACCGGCGCGGCCCAGGTCACTTCTACGTCAACCATGTCGGCTGCGTTCAATGATCGGAGCGTATAGCGATTCGCGGCAGACCCAGGCGCGAGGATTTTGAGGTACGTTCCTCCGTCGCTAAGGTGCACCGCACAATATCGGTTCAAATAGGCCGGCAGAACGCCGTCGTGGTCGCGCCGAATATAGATCACGTCGCCCGGCTCATACTTAGGAAGCATGGAATCCCCGCAAACGACGAGCGCCATCAACGGTCCTGCGGCAAGTGGCGGCCTTGGAACGGTTTCGTACTCTTGGTCGTCCTTGAAGTAAGCTACCAATCCACCAGCTCCGATCTGACCCATGAGCGGGACAGACCTCGCACCATTTATTGCTTCCATCGGTAAATCAAGAGCTTCAGCAATTTTGTGAAGGGTGCCAATGCCTGGGTTATCGGTCCGCTCCAGAACATCGCGCACCGAGGTCTGACTAAGCCCCGCGCGGATAGAGAGACTGCGCCTGCTGAAGCCTTTTTCCTCCATCGCCCGCACGATGGAATCCCGAATTGCTGCTATGTCTGGTTTGCTTGCCATTAGGGAAATATCGCACACAGGCCCGCGTGGCAGGCAGTCGCGAAATATCCCACACGACACGGATTGACCGGGGGAAATTTCCCACATAGAATGCGCGGTCATGGACACGCTGCTATCCGAAATCGTCAGATTCACGGAAACTCATTCGCTCAGCGAAAGTGAGTTCGGCCACCAGGCCCTGAACGACCGGCACTTGGTCCGCCAGTTGCGCGAAGGCCGCGAATTGAGGCGGAAGACCGAAGCGCGCGTAAGGCATTTCATGGTCACCTACCGGCCTACCGCGGAGGCCGCATGACCTGCCCCTGCACACCCTGCACCCTCGACCGGATCGAGGACGCTACGCAACTTACACTCGCCGGCGGACGGCTCCCCACAGCCGCCGCCGACGGCCTCCTGATCGACAGCGCGGGCACGCTCGAGCGCCAAGCTTTCAGCGCGGCGCGCGATGGGTCGTATCAAGAAGGCGATCTCAAGCATGGGGGTGACCAATAATGTCGCGCCCGGAACAAGTCTGCGCCACGAAGCCCATATCGAAGGACAAGTTTCAGCGCCTGCTTGCCGCCGCATGGAGCCGCGTCTTAGTCGACCGCGACCAGATGCAGATGGCGTCCGATATGGGCGAGCGTGACACGGCTGCGGTTAAACGCGGATCGTCCGGCTCGAACCTTCCCGAAGCGCACAAAATTTTCAACAGCCTGTGTGCCGATCCATCCGCGCTCGACGAAGTGCTGCGCGAATATGGTTTCACGTTGGCTCCGCTCAAAGCGCGCCCGACCGACGACCTCGCGCTGGCATCCGACCTGACCGACGTGACCGGCGACCTCATCCGCAATCGTGGCCGCCGCTCACCGCGCGACACATGCAATCTCGCCGACAAGCTGCGCCCGATCATCGCCGAGGAAGAGGCGATCGTCCGCGAAGCCGACCACCTGAGGGGACTGAACTGATGCTCAACTTTTTTAGCGGTATCGCCGTCGGGTGGTGCGCGATGTGCGCCATATGGGAACTGTCGGTTGGCCATCCGATCCTGGCCGCGCTTGTTGGATCTGCAGCGGGCCTGAACGCGGCTCTTACCGCTCTTCGCCTGAGGAGCGCATGATGGACACCATCACCACCATGTTCGTGATCGACTGCGCGGCGGGCGGCCTGGCGCTGATCGGTGTGGCCGGCGCGCTGCGCGGGCATTTCGCGGTGCGGAAGCTGCGGGCCGAGCGCGACGATGCGGTCGAGGCGCTGCGCAACGAGGAAACCGAGGGCGCCCATTGGCGTGAACTCGCGAACGACGCGCTGGCCAACATCGAAGACCTGCAGGAGCGATTGCTCGAAACGCAGGCGGCGTGCGGACGATGGGCCGGGAAATACACCAAGGTCAGCCTCGAACTGCGCCGCATCCGCAAGGAGCGCGAAGAGGCTGCCGCCCGCAAAGCCGCGCACATGCGCAGCATCGCCGCTCTCGGCAATCGAAGTCCCAAACGACGGCTCAAGCGCAGGGCAAATGCCCGGCTCGAAAACGCCGTCGCCTGACGAACTGAACTGAAAGAGCCGGGGGGTTCCGGCGGAGAAGACAATGGCTGGTCAAGTGGTCGTGTCGGACGATTCCGGCGCGGGGAAAAGTGTGCGCTCTGACGGCGGTAACGCTGTGCAGCCCGGTACCGCACAGCCGTCGGCCATGAACGGCAAAGCCTATTCAGCTGCGCAGACGGTCGACCACGAAAACCGGGAGAAGGACGACTTCTATCCGACTTGGCCCGGCGCGACGCACGCGTTGCTGGCCGTCGAGAAGTTTGATGGCCCGATCTGGGAATGCGCGGCGGGCGAAGGCGACATGTCGCGCGTGCTGATCGATGCCGGGTACGAGGTCATCAGCACCGATCTTGTCGACCGCGGCTTCTGCGAATCCAAGGTCGACTTCCTGATGGAATGGACGCCGCGCGCGCCCAACATCGTCACCAACCCGCCGTTCGGGATGGCCCGGGAGTTCGTCGACAAGGCGCTCGAGTTGACCACGGGCAAGGTCGCCATGTTCCTGCGCCTCGCATTTTTAGAGACGCTCGACCGCGGGCCCTGGTTTCCGACCACGCCATTGGCGCGCGTCTACATCATGTCGCGGCGCGTCCCGATGCAGCGCGGAAGGTTGTCCGAGGCCGGTGACGGCCATGGCGTAATCGCCTTCGCCTGGTTCGTCTGGGAGCATGGACATGTTGGCGCGCCGGCGCTGCACTGGCTCGACTGGCTCGATCATGCCGCAGACCCGCGTAAGGCTGACGCCGAGCCTATGCCCGCGCCTCTTTTGGAGGCGATCGCGGCATGACCAGCCTCCAGCGCCCCCATTGCCAAAACCCCGGCGCCTGCGCCGCTGCCAAGCCGACGACGCACTGCCGGCGCTGCTCGATCATGCGCGTCCAGTCGGATCCTGAAATGGAAGCGCGGCGCCGGGCTGGGATTGCCACCCTGTTCAGCGACCCAGCCTATGTCGAGGAGCATCGCGAACGACTGCGCAAGACCATGACCGCGAAACTGGAAGACCCAGCCTTCGTCGAACGCAAACGCGAGCATGGACGCCGACAGTTCCGTGACCACCTCAGTCGTCCCGAAATCCAAGCCAAGGCGCACGGGCCGGAAGCCAGGAGCAAGGCAGGCCGCAAAACGTCGGAAACGCGGCTGGCATGGTGCCCGCCCGAGATGCGCGACGAATACCGGCGTCTGGTCCGGTCGAAGCTGATCCCCGCCGCCGAAGCGCGCAAGATCGTCGAAGCCGAAATTGCCGGCACGGTGGAGCACGGCAAGCGCGAGGTCGCGAGTAATGCGCTGCAGATGCAGCTCAAGCATGAGCGCGATCTCAGGGAGGCGTATTGATGCGCCGCCGTCCCGACCCCGCGGCCGCCCAGCGCCTCAAAGACAAGCTGACCGGTATGCCGAGCGATCGACTGTTCGCCATGACGGTCAACGCCATCATGGCATTCCGGCCCGGCGTGGAGCGCCGAGAGGCTGAAACGCTCCTGGTCGCCGCGCAGGCCAACCGCCGTCGCTCGGAAGGAGGCCAGGCATGACCGAGCTTCGCCCCTACCAGCAGACGATCGTCGACGGCGCGCGCAACGCATTCCGGTCCGGCCTGCGCACCGCGCTTATTCAGCTGCCCACCGGCGGCGGCAAGACCGTCCTCGGAAGCTTCATGGTGCAAGGGTCGTCGAACCGCGGCCTTTGCTGCTGGTGGCTCGTGCATCGGCGCGAACTTCTCAACCAAGCGAGCAAGACATTCCACGAGATCGGGATCGAACATGGATTCATCTCGGGCGGCCGGTCGTCGGATCCGCGCCAGCGCGTCCAGATAGGCTCAGTCCAAACCGTCGCGCGCCGCCTCGACCGGCTCCCGCCTCCAGACCTGATCGTCTTCGACGAAGCACACCATCTCGGCGCCGCCCAATGGCAGGCGATCTTCGACGCCTATCCTGATGCAAAGGTTGTCGGCCTCACCGCGACACCATGGCGCCTCGACGGCAAGGGCCTCGGCAACTGGTTCGAGACAATGATCCAAGGTCCAGCCGTCGCCGAGCTGATGGAGCAGGGTTCGCTGAGCCGCTACCGCCTGTTCGCACCATCGACGCCCGACACATCGTCGGTCGCTACCCAGATGGGCGACTTCAAGGCCCGCGACCTTTCGACCGTCATGGACAAGCCGTCGATTACCGGTGACGCGGTCCAGCATTATCGATCGCTTGCCCACGGCCGGCGCGCGGTCGCCTTTGCCTGCTCAATCGAGCACAGCCAGCACGTCGTCGACCAGTTCAACCAGTCCGGCATTACTGCCGAACATGTCGACGGCCAGATGGACCACGGCCAGCGCGATGCGATCATCGCGCGGTTCGTCGCCGGGCAGACGCTGGTCCTTTCCAACGCCGACCTGCTCGGCGAGGGCTTCGACGTCCCCGCAATCGAGGCCGCGATCCTGCTGCGCCCGACACAGTCTCTTTCCCTGCACCTCCAGCAGGTTGGTCGCGCACTTCGGCCATCGCCTGGCAAATCAGAGGCGATTCTGCTCGATCACGCCGGGAACAGCCTGCGCCATGGCCTGCCCGACGACGACCGCGAGTGGACGCTCGCCGATCGGGAAAAGCGCAAGAAGAAGGCCGGCGACGAGAATGAAATTTCCGTGCGCCAATGCACGAAATGCTTCCGGGTCTATCGGCCGGCCCCGGCCTGCCCTGGCTGCGGCTATGCGCCGCCCACTGCGGGCCGCGGCGTCGAGGAAAAGGAAGGTGTCCTCGCCGAGGTCGATCCCGCGGTCATTCGCGCCGCGCGCAAACGTGAGGAGCGGCAGGCCGGGTCTATCGAGGAACTGATCCAGATCGGGATCAAGCGCGGTTACAAGAACCCCGCCGGGTGGGCCCGAAACTATTTTGGTGCCCGCGAAGGTGCGCGATCGCGCTTTGGATACGGGGCGCGGGCATGACCTGGTCGCCTCAACAGGAGCAGGCAATCGCCGCTGTACGTGCATGGCTTGGCGATCGCTCGGCGAAGCAGGTTTTCCGGCTGTTCGGTTATGCGGGCACCGGCAAGACAACCCTCGCCAAGGAACTGGCCAAGTTGGTCAAGGGCCGAGTCCTCTACGCGACGTTCACCGGCAAGGCGTCGCTCGTGCTGCGCAAGAAGGGGTGCGAGGACGCGTCGACGATTCACAGCCTGATCTACAAGGTAGATGTAAACGAGCGGACCGGCGAGGCCAGCTTCATCCTCAATCCGGATAGCGACCTCGTCGACGCTGCGCTGCTCATCGTCGACGAGGTATCTATGGTCGGCGAAGATTTGGCCCGCGATCTACTCAGTTTCGGCAAGCGCATTCTGGTTTTAGGAGACCCAGCGCAGCTCCCGCCGGTCAAGGATGAAGGTTTCTTCATCAACTGCGCGCCTGACATCATGTTGACCGAGGTTCACCGCCAAGCGCGGGACAACCCGATCATTCGCATGAGCATGGAAATCCGTGAAGGCGGCAGACTTCAGCGGGGCACCTACGGCGACAGTAAGGTCGTCGGGTGCAGCGACATCGGGCAAGACGAACTGCGCGATCTCGTGCTCGGCGCCGATCAATTGCTCTGCGGCCTTAATCGCACGCGCACAGCATACAATCGGCGAATCCGCGCGCTCAAGGGCCTCATCGGTCAGGCCGAGCCGTGGCACCCTACGACTGGCGACCGCCTGATCTGCCTCAAAAACAAGCGCGACAAGCAACTGTTCAATGGCGCGATGTGGGAGGCTAACAAGGTGGGCGACAAATTCCGTTGTTTCGCGATCGAGGCCAATTCGCTGGACGAAACACGCGACCCGCTGACGCTGGAAGTTGCGGAGGAATTTTTCAACGGCAGTGAGCACACTCTCGATTGGCGCGAGCGCCGCCGTTACGACGAATTCACCTTTGGATGGGCGATCACCTGCCACAAATCGCAGGGCTCACAATGGGATGACGTGATCGTTTTCGACGAAAGCGGCGCATTTCGAGAATCGCGCAGCAACTGGCTCTATACGGCGGTAACGCGCGCAGCCGAGCGCGTGACGGTGGTCGTATGACGCACTCCGACCTCGTCCGCGCGATCCTGCTTGAGATCAGCCCGCTCGGCCTCGCCTGGGAAAACCGTACCGGTCAGGGCTGGAGCGGGAAGCTCGTCGGCAAGATGCCGAACGGGAATATCGTGCTCCACAATGCTCGGCCGATCCGGTTCGGGCTGCCCGGCAGCACCGATATTCTGAGCATCATCAAATCGCGCGCTGTCGTCGTCGAGGCCAAGACCGGCACTGGGCGGCTCCAGCAGAACCAGAAAGACTTCGCCACCGCAGCGGTAACGGCCGGCGCACTGCATATTGAAGCGCGCTCGGTCGATGACGTGCTGAACGCCCTTCGCCTGGAGGGCCTCGCATGACGGTCCACGCCCCAGTCGACATCGACTTGTCCGCCTATGCCCGCGACTGGCTGGCGCATCCCGCGCGCGCATGGTCGGCAACCCCCTATGCGCGCGGCCGCGCATCGATCTGGCGCGCACTCAAAATCGAGCCATCCGACCGCTTTGCCGGCTACGCGACATCCGCCTTTCGCATCCTCAACACCGCAGAGGATGAAACCTGGATCGCCGGCGTCATCGGTGCCCCGCCGTGCTTCGACGTCAAGCGCCTGCTCGCATGGGATCACACCCAAATCCGCGATGTCGTCCTATGGAATCCCAGGACCGGCGCGCTACGCATGCTCGGCCAGCCCAGCCTCGCGCCCGACCTGATCGCTCCCGACGACTCGACCGCGCGCATCATGGTCTATGGCGAGGGTTTCGCCTTCTTCCGCGCATGGGCCGACAAGCGCGCGACGACCGCTGAGGCCATCACGGCCGCGCGCCTCAATCGCCATATCGTCCCGGTCGAACCCGCGGACAGCGACATTCCCGGCGCGCTCGCGATCGGCGACATCAACAAGCTCGACTGGCTTGGCCTTCAGGCGACGGTCATCGTCGCAGGGCCCGGCATCGATCCCCAGAAACTCAATCGCGCGATCTTTCGCTCTGCGCGCTTGCCCCGCGTGGAGGCGGCATAAGTGGCAGAAGCAGCAATTCCCCTGAACGCCTGGAAGCACCAGCTCCAGAAGGGCGACAACGGCCAGGTCAAGCGCAACCTGACCAATCTGATTTTCCATCTGCGCAACCTGCCCTGTCTCGGCAAGGAATTGCGCTTCAACGAGTTAAGCTATCAGCCCGAATGGCGCGGAAAGCCGATCGAGGACGTGGACCTGGTCGATATCCGGCTACTGCTCGAGCGCGAGGGATTCCCGCCGCCGGACAAGGACGTGGCCGCCGCGGTCAACAGGGTCGCGCGCGAGAACGCGTATAATCCGATCGGCGACTATCTGACGCGCCTTGAATGGGACGGCACGCCCAGGATTGAGCGCTGGATGATCCGGCTGCTCGGCGCTCCCGACACGCCTTTCGTCCGCAGCGTCAGCCCCAAGGTCATGATCAGCGCCGTCGCGCGCGCACTGGATCCGGGCTGCAAGGTTGACACCGTCCTCGTCATAGAAGGCGAGCAGGGCATCAAGAAATCGTCGGCTATCGCTGCGCTGTTCGGCGAGGAATACACCGCTGAATCGGTCAGCCTGTTCGACCAGCACAACAAGATGGTCATGGCCATGATGGGCGCATGGGTCGTCGAGCTCGCCGAGTTCGTCGCTATCGCCCGCAGCCATCATGCCAGCGTCAAAGGCCTCATCAGCATGCGCAAGGACAAGGTCGTCCTTCCCTATGCCAAGATGGCCAGCACGCACCCCAGGCGCTGCGTCTTCTTCGGTACCGTCAACCCCGAGGCGACCGGATACCTGACCGACAGCACCGGCAACCGCCGCTACTGGCCCGTCACCGTCACCACGATCGACATGGACGGTATCCGCCTGCACCGTGACCAGCTCTGGGCCGAGGCCGTCCACCGCTACCGCGCCGGCGAACGCTGGTGGCTGGAGCCAGAAGAAGAGGATGCGGCGCGCACCGCGCAGACCGAGCGCGAGGAAGAGGATGCGTGGGCTGAGCCGCTCCGAAAGAAGATCGTCGTCGAATCCGACAGCGGCCGGAACATGTCAGAACTCACCACTGACGAGGCGCTGAGCCTGCTCGGGATCCCCCACGAGCGGAAAGACAAGCGGGCGCAGATGCGTGCCGCCGCCGCTCTGAAGGCCATCGGCTTCGAGCGCGTCGAGGTCCGCGTCGGCGACCGGACCCGTAAAATCTGGAGGCGCAAATGATGTTTCCACCTGCCTGTTTCCACCCCGTTTCCACCTCAAATGTTTCCACCTCCAGGTGGCAACACCGAGCCGAAAATCGTCGAAATCGTGTTTCCACCTCTCGTGTTTCCACCTTGTTTCCACCTAAAATGGAGGTGGAAACAGAGGTGGAAACGGAAACAGGATCAATCACTTACGTCCAATGTTTCCACCTTTTATCCTATATAGATAGAAAGAGTAAAAAAGGGGCCCAGCAGAAAGAATACGTGCGGGCGCGAGGAGGTGGAAACACACCCCATCCGTCACCCACGCGACCCACGCGCGCCCGGGGCCTGATCTGTGGGAATGTGCAGGTGGGGTCGTGAGCGGCTGGGCGAAGGGCGACTTGGCGCTTTGCGTCTCGTCCAGCTTCAAGGCGCTGTTCGGGGCGGATCCGTTAAAGGCACCCCGGCGCGGCGGCGTATACCTGGTCACCGGTACCGAACTTTGGAACGGAGACGCTTACCTGTTCCTTGGCGAGGTACCGCATCCTGCGCTCGCGGCATTCTTCCGCAAGATCAACCCGCTCACCGACGCCGAACGCCGCCAAGCGCTGGCCGATCTGGGCGAGCGGGTTGGGGAGCAGGTGTTGTGAGTAAGGAATACGATACCCGCGACGGGAGCATCCTCATTGGCGGCAAGTGGGTCTGCGAAGGCTGCGGCCATGATCCGTGCCGCTGCCATTGGGACGATTACGATCCGCAGGGTGAGGACGAAGAGGCGGATACTGACGTCTGCCAAAATTGCGGCGGCTTTTTCGCATGGACAGCCGATCTGGCTGAAACATGGCGGAGGCTTTGGCGCCCGACCGAGGGGCAACGGCAGCCGCAGCGTTGTCGCCGCTGTTTGGTCGATGAGTGCTGGATTGAGGACCGGGAGCCATGATCCGCTCCCAACTAGCCTCGCTACCGGTCCATCGCGAGCCCGACCCGGAAGACGCACGCCGGCACGCAAAGGCCGCCTGGCACACGCATGGGATCGTGCTGATCAACCCGGCGTGGCTTCGCACTGAACTCGACCGCGAACTCCTGATCACGCTGGCGGTGGCGGTGCATGGGGAGCGCGGGCATGGTTGACGTTGTTGTGGGAGCCTTGGTCGTGTTCGCGGGGCTGGCCTTCGTCACGCTGCCCTTCTGGTGGCGGTCGGCTGAGGCGTTCGTCTATGCTCTGCAGTCGCAATCCGCCCCTGAGGCAGCCGTCTGCCGCATGGTGCTGCAGCTGCTCGAGCATGATGGCTGGCAGTCGGACATGTGCCGCGTCTGGCATTCTACCGGCGTGTCGATCTGGATATCGAACGGTCAAGGAAATCTCGGCCTGCGCGTCGACGGCGAGCAATCCTGGCCGAACTCTGCCAATGGCGGCATTCCGCTCAGTCCTTATTGGAAGCGGCAAATCTGGCGCGCGATCCAGAAAAGCGAGGTCACGCGCAACTCTGACAAGCTTGAGGCGCAACAGGCCAAGTTCGCCCAGGCGGCACTGGAATTCGCCCAGGCCAAGATCAGCCGCCCATGACCCTAACCCGCCGCCAGTCCCAATGCCTGAGCGCGATCCGCACGCACTTCCGCGAGACCGGCTGTCCACCGTCGCTGCGTGACCTGGCGCGGCGGCTGAAGTGCGCGGCCAAGAATGTGTGCCCGTTGCTGTGTGCGTTGGAAACCGCGGGCCTCGTCACCCGCCGCAAGGGCGAGGCGCACTCGATCCGGCTGGTGGAGGCAATGGGCAATTTCAGCGACGACGACCTGCTCAATCAATGGGCGCAGGTGCAGCACGAACTCGCGAGCCGGGGGATACCGGTCGAACAGACCGCCACCGCGTTGGCGCTGCAAACCGCCTATGGGGTAACGCATTTAGAACTCCCCGAGCCCGATTTTGGGGTGGATATTCTTGCCCAGTTGGAGGGCGGGGATGGGCAAGAAGACGGCACAGAAACAGCAGGCGCCACAGGACGTGGTTTCGGTGCTGGCGGCGAAAATGCCCAAGGGCACGGTGCTGCCGACCAAGGAATGGCTCGAGCGGTTCAATCACGACGCGACCAGCCCGACGAACGCCTCTGGCCAGAAGGTCGGGCGCGCCACGCTGCGTGAGCCGTGGTTCGAAAGCCTGGTCAAGCGCGACTGGAAAGACGCCCACGCGGAGAAGCGGCCGCCGGTTTTCACGGTCGAAAACCTTCAGGCGCTGCGAATCTACCGGAATCAGTTCGAGGCCGCGAACCGGTCTGAGATGCGCTCATGCCTGAACGTCAGCAACGGCGGCCGATCATCAGGCGGTGGACGCGCTGAGCCGACGCTGAGCGTGATGGCTGCCAAGCGGTGGTTGGGCATGGTCGAGCCTGCGGTCGGCGCGATCATCGACACGCTGCGGGCCGTGGCGATCGACGACAAGGCCTACCAGGTCGTGGCCATGGAGCGGTTCGGATCGCGCGCAGCGGACTTTTTCGACAAGGACACGGGCAGCTTCACGGTTCGGTTCGTGCCGAAGTCCGGCCGTCACCCGATGCGGATCAAGGACGAGTTCGTTGATGCGGTGCGGCGCCTGACCGGTGCTGTGACGGGACAGCGCGCGCCGGCCAATTCGAACGGGGCCGCACCCGAAGAACTGCCCGTCGAAGGCGTCAAGGTCAGCGATCAGCTCGCGGCCAAGCTTTCCGAGCGCCGCGATGCAGCCTGCCCGGTCACGTCGATCGTGATGGCCGCGCCGACGTGGGCCGCGATCTGCCGGGAGCTTGGGACCGATCCGGACGGCTTCGAAACAGCCGCCATCAACGGCGTGCCCGTGTCGATCCACGAGGAATGGAAATGGGGATGGGTGCTGAATGGGGAGGTGGGCGAATGAAGTCCTTTCTCAGTGGCGCGTTGCTGATGCTGGCCGTGATGGCACTCACACCGGCGGCGAGCATCGCGGTCCAGTTCGCTGCCTTCTTCGCGCTAGCGATCGGCATCAAGCTTGAGATCGAGGCGTCGAAATGACCCGCCTCCTCGCCGACCTCGAAGCGATAGCGGCGCAACACCCGCACCGCAGCGCCGACGAAAGCGTGACGGTGCCGATCGGTGCCATCCGTGCCGCTATCACCATGCTTGCTCGGTACGAAGGCTGGCAGATGGCCGATCGCTACGTCATGCCTGACTGGCTCGCGTATCAGTCCGCGCAGAAGCTGCCGGGTGCGGGGAACCTCAACCTGGCGTTGGCGCGGCGGGAAATGGCGCGGTGACCCGCCACATCACCGCCGCCCGCCGCTGGCAGAACTCGACGTTCATCACGCTGAGCTGCGGGCACAAGCGCGGATTGGGCGGCCACATGCTCAACGGGCGGTACGTTGCCGATCCGCGCGACATCGTGGGGCGCGAGTACGATTGTCAGGATGGGTCTTGCTATCGCGAGGGAGGGCAGAGGGCGTGAGCGGACATGAAGCTGCAGTGGCGCGCACAGTGCGCGTCGGCATCGACGAGCGTGAGACGGAACTTTTGCTCGAATGCATCCCTGTTCGAGACCTCGATCCAGTCGAAATCGCCAAGCGATGCTCGAATGTCACCGACATCGCGACGGCCAAGCGCCTGAATTACGCGATCGTGCAGGAACGCGGTCAGGCGATCGAATCCTGCGTCTACGTGATAGGCGCCGACAATTCGCCAGTCCGCAAGATCGGGCACAGTCATCGGATCGACACTCGCATCTCGAACCTGAAGCGGGAAAAGATGCCCGACATCCTCGAGCCCGGCAGCGAACTCAAGCTGCGCTCGGTGTTTTGGATGACGAAGGGCCACGCTTCGATGCTTGAGAACATGTGTTTGCGTGTCGCGCGCGAGCATGGGCTGATCGAAGAACGGGAATGGTTGCGCGCGACAACCTTCCAAGCTGCCGTGCTGATCGCGACCTGCGCCAAGGAGCTTGACCTCAAGATTGCCGACAGCGCCATGTGGATGCGCAACCGCCGGAAGACCGTTGCGGCCGCGAATGCCCTGCGTGATGCCGACAACGAAAATCGAGCGCTGAACAACCGCGACTGGCGCTCGACGCCATCGCCGAGGGCTACCAGCATGATTACGCTGCCCCTGCCCAGGATCAGTTGACACGGGGTAGTTCTCTGGGTATCCCATGCCACGATCTATTCAATGCGCCCGGAGCCGATCAATCGGTGGCCGGGCGTTGTTGTATCTGGCGACCCCAAGCGCCAGACGCTGGCCGTCCGGGGGGATTGGCCAGCCGCCGACGACCGGGAATTAAGCCTCCACGGGCGTCGGCCTTATTCACGCCGATCCAAGCATTGTGGTGATGCACCCGATTTGTAATCGGGAGAGTGGGGTTCGAATCCCCGGTGAGGCACCAATCGCCGCGGCATAGAGCAACGGTAGCTCGTCTGGCTCATAACCAGAAGGTTCCCGGTTCAAATCCGGGTGTCGCAACCATTCATGCCCTGGTAGCTCAGCGGTAGAGCAGCCGCCTCGTAAGCGGCAGGTCGCGGGTTCAATTCCCGCCCTCGGCTCCAACATCACCGATCGCCGCAGGGAGCCTCTATGTCAGCGCTCCCGCGCATCCTGTTCCTGCTCAAGAAGCGGGAATTCGCAGCCACGTTCGATGAAGGCACCTACGCTTATTCGCGCTCGTCCGGCCTGCTGAATTCCGTCCGCTTCGTGGTCGATATGCTGCAAGGCCAGGGCTTCGATGCCCAGCTGGCCGAATGCAACGACAACAACGACATCGACCGGCTACTGACGAAGCATCGCCCGACGCATGTGATCCTCGAAGCGCTTTGGGTCGTGCCGGACAAGCTCGACATCCTCAAGCGCCTGCATCCGACTGTCCGCTGGATTGTCCGCCTGCATAGCGAAGTGCCGTTCATCGCGAACGAGGGCATCGCGTGCGAATGGCTCTACGGCTATCGGGCGCGCGGTGTCCGGGTCAGCGCCAACAGCCCGCGCATGGTCCACGCCGCCCGCGTCATGCTTGGCACGCCGGTCAGCTACAGCCCGAACTATTACCCGGTCGCGGCGCATGGTCGCTGGCGCTATCGCAACGGCGATACGCTCGACATCGGCTGCTTCGGCGCCGTCCGCCCGCTCAAGAACCACCTGATCCAGGCGCATGCCGCAATCGCCTATGCCGACCGCGTGGGCAAGAAACTGCGCTTCCACATCAATTCGGCGCGGACCGAGGGCAATGGCGGCCCGGTCCTCAAGAACCTGCGCTCGCTGTTCGACGGCTCGATCCACGAACTGGTCGAGCATGACTGGCTCTGCCACGACGCCTTCCTGACGCTCTGCTCGCGGATGGATCTGGTCTTGCAGGTCAGCTTCACCGAGACGTTCAACATCGTGATCGCCGACGCCATTTCCGAGGGCGTGCCGGTCGTGACGTCGAACGAAATCAAGTTCGTCGCCTGCCCGTTCACCGCGCCGTGTGGCGAGATCGACCAGATCATCGCCGCGATCGGCCGGGCTCGTTTCGCATCGCGCTTCGGACTGCACGAGGTCAACCGGACGCTGCTGCGGCGCAATGCCGCGCGGGCCGTGGTCTCCTGGCGCAAGCTGATCCGCGAACTCTAATCCGCCGCCGCTCACCTCTCAACCGAAGCACATTCTGTAGCTGATCGGGTCGAAGCGTGCGGCGGGTGACTTTTCGGGGGACGTGATGGACCAGCCCGAGCCCACGCCTGGCAAAGACCCGGAGACGGGTCAGTTTCTGCCGGGGCATAAGGTGACGACGGCGTTCAAGCCGCAGTTCGTCGAGCAAGCCAAGATGCTGTGCGAGCGCTTCGGTGCGATCGACCGCGATCTGGCCGACTTCTTCGGGGTCTGCGTCCGCACGATCCACCGCTGGAAGCATGACTTCCCGGAATTCAACGAGGCGCTGATCCTGGGTAAGGAAGCCGCCGACGAGCGTGTCGTGCGCAGCCTTTACCACCGCGCGATCGGCTACAGCTTCGACAGCGAGAAGGTCTTTTGCGACAAGGGCCACATTGTACGGACGCCGACCGTCGAGCATGTTCCGCCGTCAGATCAGGCCGCGATCTTCTGGCTCAAGAACCGTCGCAAGGACGAGTGGCGCGATAGCTCTCAGATCGATCACAGCAGCAGCGACGGTTCGATGTCCCCGCAGGCGCCGGTCTACAACATCACCGAAAAGTGACCCAAGAGGTCCTCGACATTTTCCCGGCCTATCGGGATTACCTTCAGCCGGCGCGCTTCAAAGTGGCCTATGGCGGCCGCGGCAGCGCCAAGACCCGCACCTTCTGCACGGTTCTGACGAGCAACGTTCTCTATCACGGTTGGCGGCTGGTCTGCTTCCGCGAGATCATGGAGAGCATCGCCGACAGCGTCTATCAGGAGTTCGTTGCGGAGATAGAACGCCGCGACCTGGGGCAATATTTCGACATCCTGAAGACCGAGATCAACTGCCCATCCTCCGGCGGTTGCATCAAGTTTTCGGGCATCCGGGCCAACACGAAGAAACTCAACACGCAGAAGCTCAAGGGCTTCTCGAACTTCGACGCGGCCTGGCTGGAAGAGGCGAATCCGGTTTCAGCCGAAAGCTGGAACGCTCTGATCCCGACGATGCGCAAAGACGGGTCGGAAATTTGGGTATCGTTCAACCCGGAAAACCCGCTCGAAGAGACCTATCAGCGCTTCGTCTCTAACCCAAAATATCCGGTTGAGAAGGACGGGCGACCCTACTGCATCGTCCGCAAGATCAATTACACCGACAACCCGCGGTTCCCGAAAGAGCTACGTGACGACGCCGAGCTGATGCAGCTGGCGGATCCGGAGCTTTACCGGCACGTCTATTGCGGCGAGCCAGTCGCCGACAACGCCCTCTCGATCATCAAGCCGATCTGGATACAGGCGGCGCTCGACGCACATCTGCACATTCCCGACTTCCCGTTAGGGGGCGGCAAAATCGCGGGCATGGACGTGTCCGGCGGCGTCGAAGGCGATGTCGCGGCGGCAAAGGCCAACGATCCAAACGCGCTGGCATGGCGTTATGGCTGCGTCCTTTCCGGCCTCGAAGAGTGGCAAGACGACAACCCGAATTCTGCGGCGGCAACCGCCTACGCGAGCGTCTGCCGCGAGGGCATCGATACCGTCCACATCGACGACATTGGCGTCGGCGCATCGGTGCCGGGCGAGTTCAAGCGGCTTCACAAGCAGGCCGCCACCGGCCGGACAATCTCGTTCATAGGGTGGACCGCGTCGGAATCTCCCAACCTGCCGCATGTCCAATACCAGCCGGGCAAGACGCACGGCGACATGTTCGCCAATCTGAAAGCGCAAGGCTGGGGACTTCTCGCCGACCGCTTCCGCAACACCTGGCAGGCTCGCAATGGCCTGCCTCACGATCGCGACCTGTTGATCGCCATCCCGAGCGGGCTTCCCTTGCGGGACAAGCTCGAAGCGGAACTGGCTCAACCCCGGCGCGAGAGCGTGAACGGTCGCATGAAGGTCGAGGGCAAGAAGTCGCTCAAGGCCCGCGGCGTGCCGTCGCACAATCTCGCTGACGCCGTGGTGATGGCGTTCGCGCCGGCAAACACCGGCTTCGAAGGCCTGCTCGCCTGGGCGGCAGAAAAGACAGCGCCGCAAGCGGCCTGACGCTCGAAAGGGAGGGCGCATGGCCGACGGTTCTCGCGACTATCCCGGCGTCCTTGCGCGCACGATCGCCATGGTGCGCTACGCCGCGACGGGCAAGCAGCCGGACTGGTTCGGGCCGCTCACCCCGCTGCAACCGATGGCGCCGGCCGAGGTTTCTGGCCGGCAGTTCGATTATCCGGTCGGCTTCAACATCAACTTCACGCCGCGCGGCACCGAGCCGGTCGGGTTCAAGAAGCTCAAGGCCCTGGCGCAGAACAGCAACCTGTTGCGCATGGTCATGGAAGGCCAGAAGGACAAGGCCGAGGCGCTGGAATGGCAGATCAAGCCGAAGCAAAAGCCCGGTAAGAAGACGGGATCGATCGACCAGTCGGTCGTCGACATCCAGACCAAGCTGGAGATGCCCGACGGCATCCACGATTGGCCGCAGTGGCTGCGCATGATGCTCGAGCAGCAGTTCGTGCTGGACGCCGTCTCGATCTATCGCCGCAAGACGATCGCGGGCGCGCCCTATTCGTTCGAAATCCTCGACGGCGCGACGATCAAGCCGCTGATTGACCAATCGGGCCGCCGTCCGATGTTTCCGGATGCCGCATATCAGCAGGTCCTCAAGGGCTTGCCGGCCGTCGATTACACGACGAAGGAACTGCTCTACTACCCGCAGAACCCGCGCGCCGACCACGTCTATGGCTACAGTCGCGTCGAGTTCATCGTCGAGACCGTCGAGACCGCTATCGAGCGCATGAAGGGCCAGAAGGCCTTTTTCACGCACGGCAACCTGGCCGACGGCTTCTTCTCCGCCCCCGATGGCGTGCAGCCCGATCAGGTCCGCCAGGTCGAGCAGATGTGGAACAACCTGGTCACGGCCGGCGTCGAAAACCGCCGCATTGCCCAGTTCTTGCCCGCCGGGTTCGCATGGAATCCGATCGGCGCACCGCCGCTGCAAGACACGTTCGACGAGTGGTTGATCCGCCTGATCTGCTTCGTCTTCTCGACGAGTCCCACGCCGTTCCTGAAACAGCAGGGTCTGGGCCACGGATCCGCGCAGACCGACCACGCCGCAGCGGAGGCCGCGGGTCTCGCCAACATCATGCAGTTCGTGCGCCGGCTGATGAACCGGCTCCTTGCCGAAGACTTCGGCCGCCCGGATCTGGAATTCAGCTGGGTCGAGGATCGCGAGTTCGATCCGGAGAAAAAGGCTCAGATCGAGGATAAGCGCCTCCGCAATGGCTCGCTGACGCTCGACGAGGTGCGCGACCGCAATGGCGAGGATCCGCTGCCTGATGGCCTCGGCTCCAAACCGCTGATCTACACAGCTGCTGGCGCGCAACTGCTCGATACGATCGTCAATCCGCCCGAGCCGGAGCCTGTGCCCGCCGCGACCGATCCGACCGAGCCCAAGCCCGACGCATCAACCGTCCCGATGGCCAAGGCCGCTCCTGCGCTCGAGCGCAAGCTGCTCAGCGTGATCTCGACGTTCTTGTCGGCCAAGGGCGAAGAAATCGCCAAGCAATTGGGCGACGCACTCGGTCTGGAAAAAGCCGCGCCGCCGATGGACGAGGGCTATCAGAGCCGGATCGACGACGCTTTCGACGAAGTCGATTGGGATTGGTCGCCGCTGGTAAAGGCGACGCAGCCGATCCTGACCGGCCTGGCTGTCGGTGCCGGCAAGGAAGCTGCCAAGGACGTCGGCCTGTTCGATCCCAAGGTCACGAAGGCGCTGACAGTCGACGCGACAGCCTATGCGCAGAACCGCGCTGCGGAACTCGTCGGCCGCCGCATCAACGATGATGGCGAGCTTGAGGACAATCCCGGCTGGTCGATCCAGTCAGCCACGCGCGACATGTTGCGTTCGGTCATCACGCAGGGCGCCGAGGAAGGACTGAGCAACGACGCGCTCGCCAAGGCCATCCGCGACAGCGACGCCTTCTCGAATTCGCGCGCGACCACGATAGCACGTACCGAGAGCGCCAAGGCGCGAACTGCGGGCAATATCGCGGGCTGGAAAGCGACCGGCGTTGTCGCCGGCCTTCAATGGGTCGCGGCTCCGGATTGCTGCGACGAATGCCAGGAACTGGACGGCACCATCGTCGCGATCGGGGAAGGATTCCCCGAGGGCGATCCGCCGCTGCACCCGAACTGCCGCTGCAATGTCGATCCCGTCCTGACCGACGAAATGCCCGACACCGAAGACGACGACAACTGATCCCAGGAGACGCTTATCATGTTCATCCCGCTGATGAAGGCGGACGCGGCTCAGCGTCTCGTCTATGGCTCTGTCGACGAGACCCCCGACCGCGCGAAGGAGGTCATGGATTACGCGACCGCCAAGGCCGCGTTCCAGGATTGGTCGAGCGAGATGCAGAAGGCCAGCGACGGCAAGTCGTTCGGCAACATCCGCGGCCAGCATTCCAACATCGCCGCCGGCAAGCTCGCGCAGGAAATCGTCTTCAACGACGATGACAAGCGCATCGAGTTTTGCGCCCACATCGTGGACGACAACGAGTGGCGCAAGGTCGAGGAAGGTGTCTACACCGGCTTCAGCCCGGGCGGGAAGTACGCCAAGCGCTGGCAGGACGGCGAGAACAAGCGCTACACGCCCGTGGTCCGCGAACTGTCCATCGTCGACATTCCCTGCATCCCCAGCGCCACCTTCACGATGGTGAAGGCCGACGGCGCCGAGGAGCAGGTCGAGTTCGCGATCGACAAGGCATACGAGCCAGGCAACGAAGCCACGCTCGCCCGCGCCGAGGAATTGGCCAAGGCCGCCGGCACGCCGAAGCTGCGCAAGGACTATGTCGGTAAGGCGCGCGCTGACCTGATCGCCGAGGAAGCGGATCGCGTGCTGGCCAAGATGGACGATGCCCCTGAACAGGCTCCCGGTGGCGCGATCGATGGCAGCGACGACCCCGTCGCCAAGATCGAAGCCGCGCTCGCCAAGGCCGATGCGGTCAAGATCCCCACGACCGAGGCCGATGCGCCCGACGTGCCGGAGCAGTTCAGCGACCTCGCCAAGGCGGCGGCCGCGCTCAAGCTGCTCAAGAATGACGCGCCGCTTGCGAAGGGCCTCTACACCATCGGCTGGATCGCTCGGCTCATGGAGGAATTCGCAAGCCTGCAGGGGTCGCTGGCGCTGGAAGCCGGCCTCGAAGGCGACGGAAGCGCCGCCCCCGCCAAGAGCATCGCGATCGTAAAGGCTATCGGTGAGCTGCTGGTCAGTGTCGCGCAGGAAGAGGTTGCCGAAGCCCTCTCGTCGCTCACGGGCGGCGATGTCGAAGTGGTGCCGCTCGATGACGGCGACGACGTCATGGCGCTCGCCAGCAGCATCGTCGACCTCGTCAAGGCCGACACCGATCTCATGGAGAAGGCCGGCAAGCGCAACAGCGCCAAGGACCAGGCCATGCTCCAGAGCATGCACGACAACTCGGTCAGCCTGGGCGCAACCTGCGACGCCGACGCCAACAAGGACGCGCTGGCCGCACTTGAGGCCGACCGCGACCGTATGGCGAAGGCACTCGATAGCTCGGTGCCCAAGATCGAAGCCCTGACCGAGAAGGTCGAGGGCGCGCTCGGCGAACTGGCGAAGGCGAACGCGCGTATCGCCGAACTCGAATCCCGGCCGGAAATGGCCAAGGGCGCCGTGTTCGCGGTCGACAAGGAACAAGACGGCAGGCCCATTACCGAGGCCCAGCCCGAGAAGGCTCTGAGCCTCGTCGGCCAAGCGCTCCAGATCGCCGCCAAGCGATAACCCCAATCGCCCGGGCGAACCGGGCGCGCCTTAACGCTGCCTAGGCACCAGCACCACCAGCCGACCGGCCGTCCTTTGGGCGGCCTTTTTTGTATCCGGAAGGACTGCCTCATGACCATGATCATTTCGGCGGCCGCGTTCGAGCTGGCAAAGCTCGCGAACGGCGCCAACCCCGACGTCAATCATCCCTATTACATGTCGCTGGAGAAGGCGCAGGGGATCCTGGACCTCACCAAGACCGCGATGAAGGAGCCGATCGCCACCGACCAGCTCTCCGACGAACTGAAGAAGTCCGTTACGCTGTCGACCGGCGTCAATTACTACGATCTGCGCGCGCCCTCGCTGCTGTTCCAGCCGACGATCACGCCGATCCGTAACAGCCTGAAGCGCACCAAGCGCCCCCATCCGGGCGACGCCGCGCGCTGGCGCACGATCACCGGCCTGACCTCGAGCCCGAACCTTATGGGTTGGGTGCCCGAAGGCCGTCGCGCCGGCTCGATCAGCTATTCGGCCACCCCGGGCAGCCAGCCCTATGCGACGATCGGCACCGAGGACTCGCTGACTGACGAAGCGAAGCTCGCTACCGAGGGCTTTGAGGACGAAGAGGCGCTGATCCAGCTCCGCTCGCTCTACAAGATGATGCAGCTCGAAGAGAATTCGCTGCTGCACGGCAATGCCTCGGTCGCGCTCGGCACCCCGACCGCTCCGTCGCTTTCGGTTGCAGGCTCGGGCGCCACGCTGCCGGCGGCGACCTACAGCGTCATCGTCGTCGCGCTCACCCACACCGGCTATCAGCAGGCTTCGCTTGCCAACGGAGTCGTGACCTCGGTTTCGGTCGCGTCGAACGATGGCCAGGGCAGCTTCACCATCAACGGCGGCGCCTCCAACAAGTCGGCGAACACGACCCAGGCAGTGACCCTCGGCCAGACTCTGACTGCGACCACGCCGATCGTGAACGGTGCGGCTGCATATGCTTGGTACGTCGGCACGGCCGGCTCCGAGACGCTGCAGGCGATCACCACAGTCAACAAGGCGACCTTCTCCGCCCCGCTGGCGGGCAGCCGCCAGGCCGCGACGGTTGTGACGGCCGATTATTCGACCAACACCACCGCCTTCGATGGCATCGTGACGCAGGGCTACAAGAACAGCGGCCAGTGCTACATCAACGCCCTGACCGCCGGCGCGACGCTGACCTCGAACGGCAACGGCGAAGTCACCGAAATCAGCGCGATGTGCCGCTCGATGTGGGATCAGTACCGCGTCGGTGTCACCAAGATCTACGTGTCGAGCCAGGAACTGGATTCGATCACCAAGATCGTGCTGAACGGCTCGGTTGCTCCGCTGCTGCGCTTCAACAACAGCGCGACCGCGGATGGCTCTTCGCCCTCCAAGATCACGGCGGGCGCGGTTGTCGGCTACTACTTCAACAAGTGGACGGCTGACGGCGGTCAGAGCATCCCGATCATCCTGCACCCCAACATGACCCCGGGCACGATCTTCGGCTATTGCGAGCAGCTTCCTGCCTCGTACATGTCGAACGAGACCCCGACGGTGGCTGAGGTGCTGATCCGTCAGGACTATTATGTCGAGAAGTGGCCGCGCACCGCGCGTGCCCAGTTCTACGGCACGTATGCCCAGGAAGCCGTAGCGGTTTATGCACCGTTTTGCTTAGGAATTATAACCAATATTACTCCCAACTAATAATATAGTTGGAAGTTACGCCTAAATATGAGATGGTGGCGAGGCTGATTAGTGTACCACCACTAACCAGCCTCTAACCACCATCGCATATGAGGTGCGACAATGGCTGAAGCCAGCATACCGCCTTCGGGCATATACTGCATCCGCAATCTGATCAGCGGTCGGGTCTATGTTGGATCCTCGATCAAGCTGCGCCGCCGTTTGCAGGAACATCGCCGCCAACTTAGGGCGGGTGTGCACATCGCAAAGGCGATGCAGCGCTCATGGAATAAACACGGCGAAGCTTCTTTTGAGTTCTCAGTCATTGAGGCCGTCGAGGCCGAGAGATTGATTGAGCGCGAGCAGTTTTGGATTGACCGCCTCAACGCGGCCAGCCGGACAAAGGGTTTCAATTCAGCGCCGACCGCAGGGAATTGCCTCGGCGTGCGACACTCCGCTGAGACACGGGCAAAGCAATCTGCGGCTCGAAAGGGCGTCCCAAAGTCACCGGAACATCGCAAAGCGATCGGAGATGCGCAGGTCGGGAAGATAATATCGGACGCACAGCGGGCAGTAGCAGCCGCAAACACGCGTAAGTTCTTCGATGCGCACCCCGAAGCCCGCGAGCGAATGCGCGAGGTGGGGCGCCGAAACGGCCTAGCTAGACGCGGAAGCACGATAAAACAGGAAGTTCGCGAAAAGATCAGTCGGACCTGCAAGGCGTCTCCCGCCTTTATGGATTCTGCCCGTGATAAATTAGCAAACCTCACGCACGAACAGAGGCTTGAGGGTTGGAAAAAGGCGGCGTTGTCCCGGGTCGGGCAGCCGAGACGCGACAAGCGAACGCTCACATTTGAGGAAGCAGAGCAGGTGCGGCGCGATAAATCTGCCGGCGCAACCTACCGTGATCTGGCGCATCAGTGGGGACTGAGCGCGCCGACATTATTCCAGATCGTCAAACGCAAGACTTATCGGAACCCATAACGCCCACCTCTCCCAGGGCATCCTAGCGGCCTCGATCTAACCATCGGGGCCGTTTTCTTTTGGAGAACACCATGGAAAATCCCGATCAGGCGCCGGAAACGGTCGCCGAAGAGCCCGCCGTCGAGGCCGTCGAAGAGGCTGCCCCGGAGGTTGTGGCTGAAGCCGACGAGCAAGCTGAAGAGCCTGCGCCCGCGGTCGAGCAGCCTGTCGCCGAGCCGGTGGTCGAAGAGCATTCCGAGCCCGCCGAAGAGCATGTCGTGGACGGCCTGATCGATGGCGATGCGATCGTCACGATGACGCATCCCGATGGCGGCGCTTCCGACGCCTACAAGACGAACGACAAGGGCGAGATGCTCGTCCCGGCGACCGATGTCGCCGTGATGGTGTCGCACGGCTTCGTCGTCGCCGCGGGTGCCGAATAATGGCCCGGTTCAAGGCGCCGGCCCACACCAGCGAAGTCTTCCTGCCGTCGGGCCCTGCGCGCGTCGGTGACGATGGCTTTGCCGTGGTCGACCAGCCGACCGATGGCGACCTGCGCGCGCTTGCCGCCGCTGGGTTCACCGCTGAGCCGGAGAAGCCCGCTCCGGCGTCCAAGACTGTCGAGAAGGAATAAGCGATGGCGCTCGCCGATCTTACCACGGTCGCGAGCGTCAAAGCCTATGCTGGGATCGCGTCGTCTGCAGATGACGCGATGCTCGCCAGCATGGTCACAGCCTATTCGGCATGGGTTCGGTCGTTCCTGAATCGCGACCTGACCACGAACAGCTACGACATTCGGCGCAGCGGTCGCGGCACGCTCGCGATGCAGTTGCCGCAATATCCGGTGACTGCGGTGGCGCTGCTTGAGGTCGACGGTCAGCCGATCGCCGCGCAATCGGCATGGGGCGCGCCTGGCTATCGGTTCGACGACACGCAGATCGTCCTCGACGGCTATTGCTTCACCCTCGGCATTTCGAACGTCCACATCCAGTTTACCGCGGGCTATGCGTCCCCGCCGGCCGACATTGCGCAGGCGCTGAACGAACTGATCACGCTGCGCTACAAGCTGCGCGACAAGCTCGAATGGTCGTCCAAGTCGCTCGCGGGCGAGACCGTCAGCCTGGTTCAGCGCGACATGCCCGCCTCGGTCGCGACGTTGCTCAACAATTGGCGCTGCGTGGCCCCGCTATGATCAAGCTCGGGTTGGTCGGCGATTCCGAGATCGTCGCCAAGCTGGATAAGCTGCCGACCCGCCTGCACGAAGAGTTGAAGGTCGGGCTCGGTCGCCTTGCCCTGATGTGCGCCCGACTGGCGCGCGCGAAGGTCAATGGGCCCGTGCTCAAGATCAAGACTGGCGCGCTCTACGGCTCGATCAACGGCACGGTTCTGGACGAGGGCGACAAAATCGCTGGTGTGACCTCGGTCGCCGGAGACGCGATGTCCAAGGGCCATAAGGTCATCGATTATGCCCGGGCCCACGAATATGGTTTCCACGGCACGGTCTCGGTTCGCGAGCATATGCGCGAGATCAAGCAGGCATTTGGCCGCTCGATCACGCCGCGCCAGGTGACGGTCCGCGCGCACGACATGCGCATGAACGTCCCCGAAAAGTCGTTCCTCCGCTCGGCACTCGCTGATTTGCAGGCCAGCGGCGAGATCGACACCGAAATGCATAACGCGATCGCCCGGAGCCTCGCATGAACCGCGAAGCGATCTTTTCCGCGCTGTTCGCGCTCGTATCATCGCCGGCCGCCCTGCAGACCAAGTCGCGCAAGCTGTTGCACTGGAATGACGTGCCCGCCAGCCAGCGCCCGGCGCTGTTTCAGGCGCAGGGGCGGCAGACGGTCGCACAGCCAGCTGCAAACGGGCTTCCGACCAAATGGTATCTGGAAGCCTCGCTCTATCTCTACGTCTCGACCGAAGGCGCAGCATCGCCGGGCGAAGTTCTAAACCCTATCCTGGACGCCATCACGGCCACGCTTGAGCCCAACGCGATCGGGACGCCGCAGACCCTTGGCGGCCTCGTCCAATGGGCCCGCATCGAAGGCACGATCGAGACCAGCGAAGGCACGCTCGGCGACACCGAGGTCGCCATCATCCCGATCCGCATCCTTACCACCTGAAATTCACCCGTCCGCCCGCGCGCGGCTTCTTCGTAAAAGGAAATGATCCATGGCTCAGTATGGCTTTGGCGCCGGAGCAGTTTGGGGCACGCCCCTGACCGACGCTTTCGGCAACGCAATTGCGAACCCTTCGCCGATCCTGTTCGGCGTGCTGCAGAATGTCAGCGTCGATATCTCGGCTGATGTCAAAGAGTTGACCGGTCAAAATCAGTTTCCGGTCGCGATCGGCCGTGGCAAGGCAAAGATCACCGGCAAGGCTGCGTTCGCTCAGCTTAACGGCGCGATCTTCAACTCTCTGTTCTTCGGTCAGACCATGTCCTCGGGCATACTGTCAGACGTGTATGACACGATCGGCGCTGCCATCCCGACCACGCCGTATACGATCACGCCGACCGTTCCCGGCTCGGGCACCTGGTCGCAGGATTTGGGCGTGCGCGACAGCAACGGCCTGCCGATGACCCGCGTGGCCTCTGCCCCAACGACCGGCCAGTATAGCGTCTCGGCGGGTGTCTATACCTTCGCCGCAGCCGACACCGGCAAGACGGTCTTCATCAGCTACCAGTACACTGCGACGTCGACGACGGCGAAGACCTCTCTGGTCAGCAACGTGGCGATGGGCAATGCGCCGCAGTTCCGCTGCGACCTCACGAACGCCTACCAGGGCAAGAGCCTGACGCTGACCCTTTACGGCTGCGTCGCTACCAAGATGACGCTCGCCACGAAGCTGGACGACTTCATGATGCCGGACTTCGAATTCAGCGCTTTCGCCGACAGCGCGGGCCGAGTCCTCTCCTGGGGCACGTCGGAGTAATCTGGATGGTGACGATCAACATCGGTGGGCGCGAGTGGGAACTCGCGCCCTACAAGCTAGGCGCCATGATCGACGCCGCGCCCTTCATCGACGCTCAAAAAGAGCGCCAGGCGCTGCTCGAGCTGCGGGCCGGCGTCGCGATCATGCCTGGCGACGAGGGTGAAACCCTTGCCGAGAAGATCGCGAAGCTGGTTGCCGCTTCGACGGTGGCCGAAAACATGCAGAACCTCGCGGACGCGGTCCGCATCCTGCACGTCGGCATCGTGAAGCTCGACCCGTCTGTCACCGCCAAAGCGTTGATCGATGACGTCGATGCGACCCCCGAGGCGATGGCCGAGCTGATGGCCGCGGTGAATTCCGTGCTCAACAAGAGCGGTATGCGGCCGGGGGAAGACAAGGCTCCCCCCAAAAAGTAGCTGCGGGAGGGAGCCTTGCCGACACGCTATGGTCCATCGTTATGGAGCTTGTCGCTGCCCTGATAGAGGGCGGATCCAAGCAAAAAATCCTAGACGACTGGGATTTGAACGATGTCGAGCGCATTCGCGCGCACTGGGCCCAATTTGGGCCACCGACCCACATCGCCGTCTCGCTGTTCGCGTCCGCATGGGGCGTGAAACTGACGCGCGAACCTGACGCGCCTTCGCGCGAAATCCCCACAGCCGGCGTCGTCGGCCCTTCGATCGCCGAACTGGCGAGCCTCATGACGGTCCAGCCCGGCTGCGACCCGATTGAGGCATCCAAGCTCATCACGCAACGCGTGCTGGGCGCTCCTGAATAGGAGGCGCGCATGTCCGACGATCAACTCGGCGTAAAGATCGTCGCGGATGCGACCGGGGTTAAGCCCGGCGTCCAACAAACGAAAAACGATATCGCGTCAATCGCACCCGCGCTCGCCGAGTTGAGCGCTTCGATGGCGCAGATGGCCGACGCCATGAAGGCCGGGTTCCAGGAACTGGCTTCCAGCGCGGCCGGTGCAAAAACGCAGGTCCGCGAACTCCACGAAGAGGCGAGCACCGGCTTCAGCGGGATGATCGCGAAGATCCACGAGGGCGCGGAATCGATCCGCACTTTCCAAGCCCGCGCGCGCGAATTTGCCGAAGTCTACGTCTCGATGTTTGCCGTCGAGCGCGTCAAGGAATGGGCCGACGGCATGGCCGAGGCGGGCGAGAAAGTCGAGCATCTTGCCCGCACCTTCGGCATGAGCGTCGAGCAGGTTCAGCAGCTCAAGGCGGTTTCGCTTTCGACCGGCGTGTCGCTCGAAACCATCACACGCGGGATGCAAATCCTCGACAAAAATGCAGCGACCGCGAGCGGAAGCACAAACGCCACCGGCAAGGCGCTCCGCGCGCTCGGCATCTCGGCCAACGATGGCTTGACACAAATGCAGCGCTTGTTTGTGGTCGCCGATCGCTTCAAGGGCATGGAAGACGGCCCAGCAAAGACTGCACTGGCGATGGCGGCGCTTGGCAGGTCTGGTGCGCAGCTTATCCCGATTCTTGACCTCGGGTCCGAGGGCCTGAAGGAGATTCTCGGAAAGGCCGCCGATTTTGGTGTCGTCAACAAGGATGCCGCTGAAAAGCAGGCGGCGCTCGCCGAAACCGTCAACGAGTCCAAGATCGCATGGCTCGGCCTCCAGACCACGATTGCCGATGCCGTCGCGCCCGCGATGGCTCAGTTCACGACTGGTCTGAACGACCTAATCAAGTCGTTCGTCACGTCCTACGAACAAGGCGGCGCGGTCCATCAGATGTTCGATGGTCTCAAGACGGCCGGGACCGAACTGTGGAGCGTGTTGAGCGGATTGGGCCCCCTCTTCACGACGCTGGCCAACAATGCCCATGCCGTGACGGTGGCGCTCGAAGCGCTCATCGGGGTCATGACCGCGCGATATGCGGCTGGCGTCGCCAGCGCTGTGGCCAGCTCTAAGGCGGTCACGACGATCCTGTTCGCCATCGAAGCCGCCGCTGGCGGAGCCGCGACCGCCATGGAGGCGCTCGCCCTGGTCGCGACCACGGCTGGACGGGCGCTTCTTGCCGCCTTTGGCGGCCCGGTCGGCATCGCGCTGATCGCCATCACGGCCGGCATGTACGAACTGTACACGGTGACCGATCAGGCGACGCAGGCAACCGCTCGATTCAAGGAACTGCAGGACGGCGCTGGTGAATCAGCGAAGCAGACGAAGGCCGCGATCGACGACCTCGCGACCGCCCATGGCAAGGCGCGTGAGGAGGCCGAGAAAGAAGCGCAATCGCACCTTGATAATGCCCGCGCAAAGCTGAAGGACGCCCAAGCATCCGCCGCGCTCGCCCGGGCAGAATTGACCAGAGCCAACGCGACCTATCAAGCGGAATCGAGCGCCGCCCATGCTGCGCCGGTGCCCGGTATGGGAATGGCAGGGATCGGCGCGACCTCCAGCCCGTCTGCTTCGATCGCCTCGCAAGCGGTGACACAAGCCAAGGCCAACCTCAGCGCGGCTACCGCTGCTGTGACCTCCCTCCAGGACCAGATCGCCAAGCTCCAGACCGCGCTGGCAACCCCGCCGCGCCAAGGCCAACCTCAGCGCGGCTACCGCTGCTGTGACCTCCCTCCAGGACCAGATCGCCAAGCTCCAGACCGCGCTGGCAACCCCGCCGCCCAAGGCCGCCCCAGGCGTCGACCTGTCGAATGGCGGCAAAGAAAAGTCCGAGATGGGCAATTGGGAGGAAGAACTCGCAGAGCAGAAAGCGGCGTTCGAAAAAGCGCAGGACGCGGCGGGCACTTTTCACAAGTGGGGCGAAGCTGAAAACGAGCGCTTTTGGGGCGCCATTCTCGCCGGCCATATCGCTTCCGCCAAGGACCGCACCGAGGTCGAAACAAAATATTATGAGGCCAAGGCCGCTCTAGACGAAAAGGGCTTCCAAGGGCACATCGCCGGCCTGCAGAAGGCTCTAGACGCAGCCAAGGGCGATGGCGACGAGCAGATCGCGATCGCCGAGCGGATCGCCAAGGAAATCGCGACGGCCTATGGCGCAGAAAGCCGCGAGGCGGCCGCGGCGCAGGACCAGGTTATCAAGGTGCGGCGCCAGGCCGCGCACGACGCCGAGGCGCTTGCCGCAGAAACGGCCGATGCGGCGATGAAGGCAGCCAAGGCCGAGCTCGACGCTGCGGAGAGCACCGCCAAGTTCCGTCAAAAGATGGGATTTATCACCGAAGACCAGCTGCTCGCGATCGAGCGTGACCTTGAAGAGCGACGCTATAACCTGGAAAAGGAGGCGCTCGAAAAGCGCCTGACCGCAATGCGCGCCGACCCGAACCGGAACGCTGTCGAATATCAGAAACTTTGCGACCAGATCGCGGCGCTCGACAAGGCGTTCCACAATAAGTTGACGGCCAATGCCCAGGCTGGCGCGCTCCAGAGCAAGCAAATCGCCAAGCAGATGTTCGAGCCCTTCTCCCAAGAGATTGGACGAATGCTGGTTGCCCAAGAGTCGTTTTCAGCCGGCTTCGCTCATATGTGGCAAAGCCTCGGAAATGTCGCCGCGCAGGCGATCAGTCGAATGGTGGAAGCCTTCCTTGAAGGCCTGATCGTCCAAGACGTCGCGAGCGGTGCGCTTCACGCGAAGGAGATGCTGCGGCACGCCGAAGAGGCGGCGGCCGGCGCGTGGAAGGCGGTCGTGGGCATCCCGATCATCGGGCCGGTCCTTGCACCGATCGCAGCCGCTACCGCGTTTGCCGGCGTCATGGCTTTCTCTGCCGCTGGCGGCATGGGCGACGTTCCCTTTGATAATGCTCCGTTTCTTCTGCATCGCCAAGAAATGGTGCTCCCAGCAAGCCTGGCGGTGCCGCTGCGATCGATGCTGCAAGGCGGAGTGGCGCAGTCCTCTCCAAGCGCGCCGTCCCCGGCCGGCGGTGGGGTCACCCTTAACTATCACGACCACACTGGCACGCTCACGCGCGCACAAATCATGGCCAACCGGTCGCATGTTGCCGATGCCCTTAAGCAAGCTCACCGGGAAGGCGCCTTTTCCGGAACGTCTATCCGGTTCTAGAGAGGGGTTCGCTGGCCTTCGGTCGCCTTTTCTCGCGCCTCTCTCAGGGCCTTTGCCTTGGCCGTGTCGATCGTCACCTCGCCGCTGTCTATCCGGTCGGCTACGCCTCGGTAGCGCACTTCAGCGCCGGCAATTGTCCACCGTGCATCAATTGCATTAAACGTTGCGCCCAGCGCGTTTCCGACCGTGGAAGTCGTTTCGCTGGATGGGGGGCCAAATTTCTTGCGGAGTTCGGCCATCACAAGCGATTGGGCACCGGCGCCGGGTGTAAGGAACATGATGCTCTCCACCTTGCCGTCAATCGGCAGCGCATAGATACGCGCGTTCTTGACGATCAGCGGGGCGCTGGCAGCGGGAAAATCGATGGGCGTGGATGGAAGGACATCCCCAGAGAGCACGATGGGCGATTCCCAGCACGGGGCGGTTTGGTCTACTGCGTACGCTTTGATCGACAGGCCGGGAACGATCTTACACTCGGGCAGGCTGATCGGCGCGCCCAACTGAAGCCCAAAGACGGACGGTAAGGCCGCTGCTGCAATCAACCAAAACGCCATCCGCCCATCCCCGACTTTGACGGGAAGCTACTCCGGGTCCTCGGCGATCGCAACATAGCCGCAACAGCAGCACGGCAGCCGTTCGCAACCGGGCCATGGCAGCGGCGGCAGGGCGTCGATGGTAAAGCGTTCGCCCGCATGCGCCTCGGCCACAGGGCATGGCCATGGTGGTCCGGGCGGCGGGATCTCCACCGTGATCCTCAACCCGCAGGATTCGGCTTCGCGCCAACCGGCGACGTTACGATCCAGCATTTCCTGAGCGCCCGGCGGCAGCTTGCCGCGATATTCCCCGCGCCAGGGGTCGGTCATTTCTTCTTGGTCGAACCCGACTTCTTCGCCTGCGCGAGGTCAGACCCTGCGACCGATTTCACGGCTGAGGATTTGCTGGTCTTCAGAAGCTTACCGGCCTTCGACGCATCGCTCTTGCTGGTCACCATGTCGCCACTCCCCGAGTCGTTTCGGTCGCAGAGTATGCTAGCGGCTGGAAGAGCCGATCCCCCTTCCCATCGGGTAGCTGCTCTGTCATAACAGGGCATTCTCACAAATTGCGCCTACCGCCTGATCCCTCAGGCAGCACGATCGCGCGTCCGGGAGGTGGCATTGACCCAATCCTCCCTACCGAGCCGCTGGATCATCACGTCGCCGAATTTCGCGAACGATCCCGACATCTTCCCGCTGCTGCCCGGATTCAGCTTCATCACGTCCAAGGAGCCGACCTGGCAGACGGGCGTGCAGCAGGCTTCGTCCGGCCGCGAACGCCGCCGGATGCAATGGTCCTATCCGGTGTGGTCGTTCAACGTCGGCTACGAGGTGCTGCGCGACGCGCCCTCGCTGGCCGAGCAGCAAAAGCTGCTGGCGTTCTTCAACTCGAAGGCCGGGCGGTATCAGGAATTCTTCTTTTTCGATCCGTCGGATAACAGCGTCTTCCAGACCTTCGGAACCGGCGACGGGACGACGACCACATTCCAATTGACCCGCACGGTCGGTGGTGGCGCCTATTATTTCGTCGAGCCGATCCGATGCGTGATGGGCACGCCAACGGTGCGTGTGAACGGCGTGATGGTCGGGGCTCCGATCGGCAAGAATTTAGCGCGCTGGTCTGAGGATTTCTCGAACGCAGTATGGGCCAAGGATACGGGCATCACGGTCGGGGCGAACACCGATACGGCCCCTGACGGCACGACCACCGCCGACACGGTGACCGATACGAGCACCAGCGTGGTCGGCAGCATTTATCAGAACATCACCGTCGCCAATGACGGCACTGCGTACGTGGGGTCCGTCTACGTGCAGAAAGCCACTTCGGCCGTCAACCAGATGGTCCTGGCGATCGGGCTCTACGGCGGATCTCCGAATCCAAGTGCCGTGCTCTATTTCGATCCATACTTTGGGACGATCCAGAGCGCCGCGCCCAGTGGGAAATATGGAATTGAAGACCATGGGGCATTCTGGCGCGTCTGGGTCAGCGCCACGAATAACAACGCCGGCAACACTTCCCTCCAACTCGCTTTCTACCCCGCTTACGGGCCCTATAACGTCCTCGGTAGCAGCGCAGCGGCCAACACTGGCTCCGCGCGACTATGGGGGGCGCAAGCGGAGGTCGGCACAAGTCCAAGCGCCTACGTCCCGACCACCTCAACGGCCGGCGATTATTCCATCGGCCCGCTCGGCCAGATTACCTTCTTCGCCGCGCCCGCATCCGGCGCTGCCCTCACCTTCCTTGGAAACTTCGCTTTCCTCGTCCGCTTCGCCGACGACAAGCTGACCGCCAAGCAGTTGATGAACGGTCTTTGGAGTGCCGACGGGATCAACCTGATCGGGGTGAAGGCATGAAATCCGCATCGTCCGCACTCATCACCCTTCTGGACAGCGGTACCGATTTCCAGCGCGCCGACCTCTGGACCTTCACGCTATCCGGCGGGACGGTCATCCGCTGGTCGGGCGCCGATATTCCGCTGTCCGCGAATGGCCACCCCTATGCGCTGGGACCCGGGATCGATCACGGCAAGATATCGACCAAGCGCGGGCTCGAAAACGCCACCATGGCGGTCACGATCACCGCCGACGACAACGACACGATCAACGGCGTGCCGCTGCTCCAGTTCGCGGTGGGCCATGGCTTCGACCTTGCCAACGTGTCGCTGGACTATGGTTACACGCCGGATTGGGCATCGGCGATCATCGGCACGTTGAACGGCTTTACCGGCCGCGTAACATCGGTGGACGCGATCGAGGGCAATCAGATCCAGATGACGGTGACCGCGTGGACCGTCCTGCTCGATGCCCAGATGCCGACCAACCTCTATCAAGTCGGCTGCATCCACACCGTTTACGATAGCGGTTGCGGGTTGAGCGCCGCCACATTCTCGTCTGCTGGGACGGTCTCGGGCACGCCGACCTACACGACGTTCGGGTCGGGCCTGACCGGTAATGCCGGCCGCTGGTCGCAGGGGCGGATCGTGTTCACCTCCGGTGCCAACAATGGCCTCTCCGCCACGGTCAAGTCGAACGACGCCTCGGGCAACTTCACGCTGATCGCGCCGCTCCCGACACCGCCATCGGCCGGCGACACCTTCACCGCCTATGCGGGCTGCGACCAGACATCGGCGACGTGCGTCGCGCGGTTCAACAACCTGATCAAATTCCGGGGCTTCGAATTCATTCCGGTGCCTGAAACAGCCTACTGATGACCGAGCAGGAAGCGCGCGAGGCCATCGTTGCCGAAGCGCTTTCCTGGGAGGGCACGCCTTACCATTCGCACGCCCGCATCAAGGGCGTCGGCGTCGATTGCGCCCAACTTCCGGCTGCCGTCTACGAGGCAGTCGGCCTGGTTCCGCATCTGGCGCCTGACTATGCCGACCAGTGGTTTTTGCACCGCGACGAAGAGACCTATCTTTCCTGGGTCCGCCCGCACGCCCGCCAGATCGACCGCGCAGACCTCCTGCCCGGCGACTTCGTAATCTGGCGCTACGGCCGCACCTTCAGCCACGGCGCTATCGTCATTGCGCCGCCGATCGTGATTCACGCATCCGGCCCGGCGGTGGCCGTCGTTCGCGCCGACATGGACCGCGAAGAAGAGATGCTTCGCCGGCCGCACCTCTGCTTCACCCTGTTCTGACGGAGGCGGCATGTTCGGTCACTCCGCGTCCGCTGGGCTGGTGCGCTATAACGGCATCAAAGTCCAATCCTCGATCGCGGAGTGACCGAACATGCCGCCT
>Ga0207702_10000421_pt1 | contig 48539 bp, 63 predicted proteins | sample KBSCornC62_FD_184302 | JGI IMG/M metagenome (GOLD analysis project Ga0207702, IMG submission 184302) | Corn rhizosphere microbial communities from Kellogg Biological Station, Michigan, USA - KBS Corn C6-2 (SPAdes) (version 2) | ecosystem: Host-associated > Plants > Roots > Rhizosphere > Soil ... | reverse complement strand
GTTTGCAAACCATACAGAAGCAAGTCGAAAAGGAAACGGCCCAAGGCCATTCATGGGACACAGTGGTCCAGCTGCGGATGATTCAGGAATTGATCGAGGTCAGTTCTCAAGTCGCAGCGTTAAACAAGGTCCTGTCTGAGATTCTGACGGAAGCTCAGGAAAAGGACGAACGTAATGCCAGATCCAAAGCCATCTCCGATGGTCTTGCCACCCCCAGCCCCGCAAAACGAGGCCGAGGGCGTCCAAGCGGGAAAGGACACGCCTAAGTTCGAGTTCGCCCAGAACCCGACTCGTATCCACCCCGATGCTACTAGGCACCCGATTACCAAGCGCTTCCAGGGTAAGTACTGATGGCTAATGTGTCCCACGTACCCCATCGGTACGTTTCTCGCTCACATTGCTGGGTTTGTGATTTCAAATGGAGGCTAGTCTATGGCAAATGTGAGCGTCACTGAGTTCCAGGGCCTCGGGTACGTCGAGTCCGGCACGGACGGAATGAGCTTTAAGCTTGCTGCCCAAGCTCCTCGATACACGACCAAGACCGTGGTTGAGCAGGTTTTAATGTCCTCTCCGACCACCTCTCCGGCGTTCGGCCAGTACACAAGGATGATCCGTGTACATACTGATGCACCCATTAAGATATCTATCGGTAGTGCTCCGGGCGCTACGGCGAACTCGCCCCGGCTAGCTGCCAACCAGACAGAATATTTCACGGTAGATCCGGGGGATAAGATTGCCTGGATTACTACTACCTAAGAAGCCGTTGCCTAATTTTGTAAAACAAAATGTCTGGCATCCATAAACCGATGCCACCGCGTTATATAGCCGTTCCGTTCTTGTCCGGGGGGGTTCTGCCCATCCCGACGCCTACCCTGACGGTAACTCCCGTCTCGGGTTCGCAAATTAACGTCTCCATTGGTTACTCTGGGCCTCCCGGCGCAACCTCTTATGCCTTCGAGAAGTCATCTAGTAGCAACGGTCCGTTCTCACCTGTCGCTTCCGGAACGTCCTCCACGTTCTCCGACACCGGACTCCCCTCCAGCACTACATACTTCTACCGGGGCAGGGTTCAGGTAACCGATGGGCGTTTCTCCGACTATACTCTCGTTAAGTCTGCCTCTACTCTAGCAGCCGTACCTAATGCCGTAACTGGCGTAAATGCTACCGCCACTTCCCAGACTACCATCACGGTTACTTGGAACGCTGTTACTAGCCTTCCTCTTAGTGGTTATCATGTCTATCGTGACGGGGTGCTGGTTTCTACGCAAACTGGTACTACTTTTAACGACTCGGGACTGACCGCCGGCACTACCTATACCTACGTCGTAGCCGCCTATAACGCTGCTGGTGAAGGTGTCTCAGGAACCGATAGCGCTCTTACGTTCCAGGTCGTTACACCTCCCGGTACTCAGATTAAGCTCGTTCCCGGCAACGGGTGGTGGTTCGATAATCAGTTCTGGTATAATTCTTCTGGTGGTTCCGGAGCTGAGCAAACTGCGTTCAACGCTGCTTTCAATACACTTGCTGCCAATCCACTCAATAAGTATTTCTACCTATCCCTAACGTGGGGCCACGCGGAAGGTCCGACAAGAGGCGACTACACTAAAGCGTTTAACGCCATTGATACGATGCTTGCCAAAGCAGCTACCGCTTCTCATAAGATGGGCGTCATCGTAGAGATCTGGCAGACGTTCTTCAATACCCTGAGTGTTACAGATCTTAATTCTTGGCCTCAGTACGTAGTCAATAATCAGTGGATTAACGCCGGAGTTCAGGCTGGAGCTAATAGAACTCAGTTAAAATGGGATATTGACGATGTATGGACAGCGTATAATAATATGCTGATCGCCATACTAGATAGGTACAATAGTCACCCTTTATTCTACGCCTTGTCTTCTATGGACGAGTCCGTAGCTATTAGCGTAACTGACAACGGCACTTCGTGGCTTAATTCCACTCATTACAACCAGAAATATTTGGAGCAGCAGCTATTGATGAAGCAGCACGCCCCGAATACTTTAATCTACGTGCCGTTCAACTATTTGCCCCCAGGCGGAGCCACTGAGGCCCCTACAATGGCAAATATGATCACCACTCTGCAAAACGCAGATCCATACGGGTTCATTTACGGAGGCCCGGATCCGTTCCTTCGTCAAACAACTTTTCAAAAGTTGGTAGCGGGAGGGTATCAAAGTACTACCGGTATGGGAGACATTAGGCATCAAGTACTTTTGATGAACCGTACTCAAGAAGCCTACAACAACAATTCCAGCACTCCTCCCTCCCTCAATTATTCTACTGCCCTAGCAAATAACTCTGTATTGCTGACGTGGAATGACGAAACCTGGCTGACTTGGAAGTACGCCGATCAGCAAGCGGCTATCAATAACAATAACGGCGCTACTGGTACACCTCCTCCGGGCGGGAACTACACCCTAAGCTAGCATGGCAATTACGTTCATATCGTCAGGCGCCATAGTAGATGGCCTCAATACGAACATTACTCCTGTTGTGGGAGGCGCCTACTCCATTGGTGACGCCCTAATCTACTCCACGGGGGAGCAATTCGGCTCTGGTTCACAAACAGCCCCGGCTGGATGGACCCAGCTTTCCCCTAACTCTACGGTTACTGCTGTCACTATCTGGGGCAGAATAGCTACTACTACCTCTGAGACTATCCCCTCCGTTAACTGGGGGGCGGCTAATAGAGGATGGGCGCACCTGACTGTATTTCGGGGTGTGGATTCAGCGTTCACGTCCACCATGACCGGCACAGCAGAGCGCGGATCTAATACTACAGCCGATATCGTTAACTCTGCCGGCGCGCATACTCCTACGCAGGACGGCTCCTTGGCTTTCTGGGCCGGAGGTAGAAACAAGACCGTTACCACTGATGGTACAGTCTATACTCCTCCCGCTAATTGGACTATAGCCGTTCAGAATGCCCGTAATGGTACTTCTTATTCGGCAGCTATTGCATACTGGATTCAAGCCACGGCTAGCTCTGTACCTGCTAACGCAGCCTTAACGGGCTCTTTGACTGAGGGTACTGCTCAGGCCATGCGATCTACAATGATCTTCCTCGCTCCTGCTGCGTCGTCTGGTGGGGGTGGAGGCGGAACGGGGACAGTATCGTTCCCCCCACCTAAACGTAAGACGTACATCATCTACGATCAGTATTATCCGAGGTAACAAACGTGGAACTTGGTCTAGGCCAAAAATATAACGCCATTCAGAGCGCGTTCACAGTAACAACTACGGGATCCGCTGTCGATCTCGCTACGCTCACTTCAGTCTCTAATATCCCGATTATCATCGAACGTGTTGTCATTACGTCCAGCGCTAACGCGGCAGCGGTCCAGACTCTACAGCTTGTCCGCCGCTCTACTACGGGTTCTGGAGGCTCTAGCGGCACGCTTACCCCCGAACCGAATTCGGCTCCGGCTGCTTCAAGCACATTTGCGTATAACGTTACGACTCCTGGAACGCTGAAGAATGGCTCCGATCCTGAGATCTGGCAGATGTTTGCACCGTACGAGTTTAATCGTAAGCCTGGGGGTTTGCTGGTGGTGCCAGGGGAAACATTCGCCATTGCTTTCCCTAGCGTACCTACTGGTTTTACTGCTAGCGTGCACATTGAGTATATCGAGGTTAAATAATTGAGTAATCCCACCAAAGTACTATTTACCCTTCCTCAGACCAATACCGATGGCACGGCTCTTGCCGTGTCGGATGTAACTGGAGTCAAGCTTAATGTTCTCAATAGTGCTGGCGAAGTTGGTTTCAGCACTGTTGTGGGTACTGCTAGTCTCGGCTTGGATGCTGCTGGTAACGGGAGTATTCCTCTCCCTCAGCTACCTAGCGGTAACTACTCTGTTGTCCTATACACGGAGAGTGTCTCCGCAGGGCAGGCTGTCGAGAGTGCTGGAAGTGCTCCGGTCGCATTTGTAATCGCGAACCCGTCAATCCCAAACCCTCCGTCGGGCGTCTCCGTCGCCTAATCCGGTGGCTGCTGAAGCTATTTAGTTGGTTCAGATAGTACACAAAAGAGACTTATCGGCTTTTTCTTTACGTAAGAGCCGATGGGTTCTGCTATCCCTCCAGCAGACTATCTTCATCCCTGCGGGCGCTTACGTAACCGAAAGGTTTATATGTGTCCGCAGTCATATTCTTACTAGGACAGGCAGTAGAAAGAAGACGTTGATGTTCGGGGGATTACTCCCTAAAGCAACGAACAACAAGAACGTCCTCTTGTACCGTAAACCCCAGCCTAATCCTACTCAGTTCTATCCCGTCTTTACGCCCTGGAGACGCCGAGTTAAGGCTCTTGGAGTTCAAGTAGCCCCCACCGTTCCCGTAGGCCCTACGGGTTCTGGGATTGATTTGCAGCACTTCCTCGGTCTCTCCTTACTAAAGCTTGGAGGCATGCGATTTTGATTACTGTCGATCTTGGTAACGGCATTATTACAGAAATGGAGGAGCACTTGCTCACTCCACGGCTCCGCTTTTTCGAGAACGACCACGAGAAGACGGCCGTATCTGAATACTTATACCAAGGTAAAGTGGTTCACCGCTCCGTTCACGTACAACTCAAGAAAGGATTAGGCATCGAGGGCATCCTCGGCCAGATAGGCTAATGGCAAATACTCAGGCCCTCTGCGGCTCTTTTAAGTCCGAGCTAATGCTCGGCGCCCATCAGTTGGGCACAGTTACAATTGTCTCCCGAACGTCCTTGACTAGTCCCACTACAGACACTGTCAAGGCCGCCCTATATCTGGCCTCAGGCTCCCTAGGAGCCGGTACGACGGCCTATAGCGCTACTAGTGAGGTCTCAGGTACTGGCTATACTGCCGGAGGAGTTACGGTCACCAATGCTACGGCACCTTCTACATCTGGTACTACTGGTATTTGGACTCCCAGTGCTAGCATTCTTTATACTACTGTCACTCTGGCCACAGCTTTTGACACCGTCCTCCTCTACAATTCCACCCAGTCCAACCGGGCAATTGCAGTGTACACCTTCGGCTCCCAGACAGTAACGGCCGGCAACTTCACTCTGACGATGCCTACCAATGACGCCACTCACGCCTTGATTCAGCTTGCTTAACGGATAACGAATAATGAAGAATACTTGGAACGGCACGCTGATCACTCAGCAGGCTGCCGGAACTGCTCTAACAAATACGACGACGGCTACTAGCCTTCTTAACGGCCAGTCGAAGTTTACTCTCCCCGCCCAGTTCCTAGACACTATTGGCTCTAAGCTCCGTGTCCGGGCCTCCGGGCGCATCTCTACGGCTGCCGCTACTCCAGGCACCCTGACTCTCGACATCCGTTTTGGGTCGGTCGTGGTGTTTAACGGAGGTGCTTCGGGTACTTTGGCTACATCGGCCACTAACCTGACGTGGAAGTTTGAGGCTGATCTCTACATATTGACGGTTGGTAGCAGCACAACCGCTACTGCGTACGGCACTGGTATTCTGACTACCGCAGCCCTTTCAGCCACTACTCCAATTCAACTCTTGCCCACCAGCGCTCCCGGTGCTGGTACGGGCTTCGACTCTACCGTGGCGTCTGTTGTAGATCTCTTTGCTACGTGGTCAGTCGCTAACGCCAGCAATTCGATTCGGTGTGATGATTACGAACTGATCTCGTGCAACTAAATGGATGCTGCAATGCTGCGGCATCGGTGGACGGCATCGCCTACGCCTTCCGTACCGACGCTAGTTCAGCAAGTTAACGATAGGTGGCCGGGACAGAATACTGCTGCTCCACCAGATAACTCTCAGAGTCTGACTCGTACTATTGCTTTACCTGGCAATATTACAGCAGGAAACTCAATAGCTATCCTAGTATGCCACTTCAATACAGGCGTGGCCCCTGGGGGAACGGTCTCGTTCACGGACAATCTGTCCAATACCTTCCCAGCAGCCACAGGAAGAGTTGACGACGTAGATCCCTCAGCTAATATGTCCGTTTATGCGTTCTTCATGCCGCGTATCACTACAGGGGGAGCGCAGACGATAACGGCCACATTCCCTTATCTAGAGTGGCAGAGCTTGCTAGTCATGGAGTGGACAGGTCTTGCTAATCAAGCTCCTCTAGACTGGAACGGTAGCGTTCAGACAGCTACAGCAACTACGGCGGATTTCCTTACTACAGGTAATATCGCTGGAGGATCTAGCGCCGGGATATTCATAGGACACTGTCTCAATGGAACGGATCAGAATACGGCTAATGGAGGTGGGGTAGGCTCCCCGGACGTAGGCACTGGATTTACAGCGGTAAATAGCGGTACTACCAATTGGAGCGGAATCGAGAACTCGTTCGTAGGACCGGCCTGTCAGCCGGAGTATCTGTACAGCACCAACATGGGCACTCGTGCAATGACTTACACGCCCAAGAAGGCTGCTGAGAGTTACGTCTCTATCGGAATGGCGCTAAAGGCCTCATGACGATAAGTGTCCTCCAAGAACGGCAAACCTCAGCTGGATCAGGTAACGCTGCTAGTATCCAATTAGCGTTCTCTAATCCGGTTACTGTTGGTAGCTCGATCCACGTATTCTGCTCTGGAGTCGATACTGCTACATCATTCACGTGCTCAGATAGTGTCAATGGATCGTACGGAGCGGCTCTAGATACAATTGATCAAGCGGGCGATACTCAGCGTTTAGCTCATTTCAAGTTCGATAACACCGCTGCTGGTACACCCACTGTTACGATAACTCCCAACGTTTCAGTTGGGTTTCTCGCGATATGGATTCGTGAGATTGGAGGAACCTCTGGCTACGATAGTGCTCATAAGACAGCACTGCAGACTGCCCTAGGTAACGGCACAGATAACATAACGACAGGAACCCAGGCACCTAATAATCAACCAGGGCTACTGTCTGCATTAGGAGCCTGTACATCCAACTTTGCGTTGCCGACTACTGGCACGGGATTTACAGCAGGTGCTAATGGGTGGGACTTTACTGTCTCAAATACGACTTGCACAGAAAGCAAGCGATATACGGCACTTACGGCTATCGCCGCTACGTTCAGCAACGCTAGTGGTACGCAGAACTTTGCCACATTAGCGGCGTTCTTCAAGGAATCTGCGTCCGCTGCTACGGGAGTAGGTAAGTCTCCAGTAAGAGGTCCTGGTGTATCACCGGACGCTCGGCAGATGTTCAGAGCTAGGCAGCTTTCTACTAACGTCAGCCAGAACATTACTGTAGCTCTTACCGGGCAATCTGCTACGTTCTCGACGGGTACTTTAGGCCCCTCTACGAGTGTGTCTTTAACGGGGCAAGCAGCCGCAGGCGCTACCGGAATACTGACTCCAGTGGGCCAAGTAGTAGGAGCAGTACTATTCAGCGGCCCAGGTATATCCCCCGATTACCAGAGACTGTTCACTCCTAGGGTATTATCTACTGTAGTACCAACAGCCTCTGGAGATGTAACGGTGGCTCTAGTAGGACAACGCTCAGCGTTCGCTCAAGGGTCTTTCGGAATAGGCATCAGCATACCTCTTACAGGACAATCTAGCACTGCTACAGTCGGCACATTAGCCCCAGGCACTAGTGTAGGCTTGACCGGATCGTCCTCTACCTCTTCTACCGGCCTGCTTACACCGTCTCTAGCTGTCCAACTGCTGGGTACGGTACTAGGCGGAACAACCGGTATTATTTCTCCGGGAGTTACCGTGTCCATGAACGGCAACCTCGGAACCTTCTCTCAAGGCTCTTTATCCCCGGCTACCTCTGTATCTCTAGTCGGCATCTTCAACTCTAGTAATACCGGACAACTCACTTCTTCCGGTGGCGATCTGCAAATCACTCAAACAGCTTCGATGCTCCTAATACGACGAGGCTTTAGAAAGAAAAGATAATGGCAACCAATATTCATTCTACGGCCCTCAACGTTGCGGGTTCGACCACGACCCAGACTTCTCCTGATTACTCTAACGAGTACGGAGTTGGGGCGGAGATCTATCTAAATGTCACGAGTGCTGGCACCGGGAGTATTACTCTCACCATCCAAGGCAAAGACCCTACGTCTGGCACTTATTACACAGTACTTCAAGGCGCCGCTGTCACAACTAATTCTTTCAACAAGTACCAAGTCTTCCCAGGAGCCGCTACAACCGCCAACGTCTCCGTCAACGACCTGATGCCGTTTAAATGGCGCATTATCGTAAACGCTAATAACGCTAACGCTATGACGTATTCTGTAGGAGTTACTCTCTTTGGCTAATGAAGTAGACGCACCGAAGAACCACCTCTGGAAGAAAGGCCAGAGCGGTAATCCTGCGGGACGTCCTGTAGGCTCTAAAAACAAGCTCACACTGATCCGCCAGGCTCTCGAAGGAGAGCTGCGGCTTCAGTTGGGACCTCACATGGCGGATATCCTGATGGTGGCTATTAACAAAGCCAAAGCAGGAGAGGACGCGATGATTAAGCTTTTGGTAGATAAAGTTCTCCCGACTACCAAGGGCGATGATGGGACGGGAGAGGAACAGCCGAAAGTTCAAATCATGATCGGCAAACTTCCTGAACGTAAGGAAGACATAGTAATCAACGAAGGTAAAGCGAAATGAGTTCAGCATCCAAAGGTGCCATGAACAGGAGTTCCGGGAACCAGAAAACTGGTGGCTCTATGGATGATACTCCTGGGCAAGTTAACGGTAGCGTCGAGGCAAAGGTCATTCTGGCCTATCCGCATCGTGTTACCCAGAATCTCGGCGGTTCCGAGCATCGCGGCAAAGATAACCACAAGAGGGGTTAATTATGTCTCAGCGAGCACAAGCCCGGCAGTTCCGGGGTGTATATACGGAGATTGCTAGTGGTAACACTACAACCGACGTAGCCTCTATCGCCTCTGGAGCCCAGGCAGCGGTCACAGTGACTGTCCCTGGCGTCTCCTTAGACGGCCGATGGCACGTCCTGTCCGTAGGCTCTACCGCCAATCCAGGCGCTCTTGGTATCTCTGCGCACGTCACGGCTGCGGATACGGTCGTTATCTACCTCCAGAACAACTCTGGCGGGGCTATTGATCCGGCTTCCCAGACCTACTATGTCGTGTGTGGGCATATCGAAAGAGTCCTGACCCTGTAATTTGTGGAATTTAACCTTCACGAATCTCAGCTAGAGATCTTCAATGACCCGTCTCGATTCAAGGTAGTCGCGGCGGGTCGAAGATTCGGTAAGTCGCACTACGCGGCTGTGGAACTCATCATCCACGGTCTGCAGAGTACGAATTACGCCGGGTATGATGTACAGGACAAAGAAGTCTACTACATCGCCCCGACGTTTGAGCAGGGCAAGAAGATCATGTGGCCTAAGCTGAAAGAAATGGCCAAGATGGAGTCCGAAGGCGGAGTAATCCGAGGTACTGTCGAGAATGTCGCTACTATTACTCTTATCAACGGTCGGCGCATTTCTATTCGGGGTGCTGATCGGCCAGATACTCTCCGGGGAGTTGGGCTTTCTTATGTGGTAATGGATGAATACGCGTTCATGAAAGACGAGGTTTGGTCGATGATTATTCGGCCGGCTCTCGCTGACGTCGAGGGGGAAGCTCTCTTCATTGGCACCCCTGACGGCAAGAACCACTTCTATGATCTTTGGAACGATGCCAATGGAAAGCTACGAAACAAAGGATGGGCTGCGTGGCAGTTCGAGAGCCTGAAGAATCCCAAGCTGAACCCGGACGAGATTCACCAGGCAATCACTTCGTCCAACATGAGCGTTGCAGCTGCCCGCCAGGAGTTCGGGGCGAGCTTCAACTCTGGTGGTGGGATCATCCTAAAGGAAGAGAACTGGAGGTTCTGTGCGGAGCCTGCGGACGGGGACTACTACATGACTGTGGACCTTGCCGGATTCTCAAGCGAAGGCTCCTTGAAGAAAGGCGCCCTAAAGGTACGTGATGAACACGCTATTGCTATTGTCAAAGTCGGGACGTTCGGCTGGTGGGTAAAAGAGATTATTCACGGTCAATGGGACTCGAGAGAGACAGCCCTAAGAATCTTAAAAGCTTACTCCGACGTCAGGCCGATGAAACTGGGGATCGAAAAGGGCGCTTTAAGAGCAGCGATGACCCCGTACTTGGAAGACGAACAGCGGAGGTTAAACCGCTATTTTCCGGTGTGGGATCTGATCCCGAGCGGAAAGAATAAAGGGTCCAAAGAGGACCGTATAAGGTGGGGACTTGAAGGACGACTGGAAAAGCACCGACTATACCTCAACGAGATCGAAGATCCAAGAAACCTGTGGCAGCGAGCTCTCATTGAGCAAGGAAATGATTTCCCTTCCCCCCTGGCACATGACGACCTATTGGACGCTCTGGCCTATGTGGACCAGCTCGCTGATGTCGATTATGCCGACTATGGACGACAGCTCATACCAGGAACGTCTATCACGTCTGATGGCGGGCGAGGATGGGATGAATGGGACGGGGTCGAAACCTTGAACATCTACGCTGGTATTTAGTACGTGACTATTAGTACATCAGATGTAACGACCGACCCGCAGAACGTTGCATCGGAAAATCTACAGACTAGAGGCCAAAGTGGCGAACTCGTATCTTGGGTTATGTCCCGTGTCATGCGTTGGAGAACGACCCGTGACTCGAACTACTTCGATCTCTGGGATCAGTATTGGAACATCTGGCGTGGGCAGTGGAACGCCCGTCTCAAGCAAAGAGACTCTGAGCGCTCTCGACTCATTGCACCAGCAACTCAACAGGCTGTGGATGCAACGGTCGCTGAGATGGTTGAGGCGACGTTCGGTAGAGGAGACTGGTTCGACATAAGAGAGAGTAGCGACGCTCCGCCCCAGATTCTCCAGATGGCTGAACAAGCCAGGAACAACCTGCTCTATGACTTCGACCGAGACAAAGTCAAGCACGCTATCATCGAGACCTACCAAAACGGAGCCATCTACGGCACAGGAATCGCCAAGCGTATCGTCGAAGAGAAAACGTACGACAAAGTCGGAGACGCAGACTCCTACAATAACCCGACACAGACTTCCGAAGAAGCTACGTGTGTTTATTGGCAGGCTATACCACCCTACAATTTCGTAATTGATACCGCTGCTCTTAATATTGAGGAAGCTCAGGGCGTAGCCCATGAAACCATTAGACCCATCGACGAAATCGAAGAAAAACAACGACGGGGTGAGTACTTCAACGTACCTATCGGATCTGCGTCTGGCTATGCAACTGGCATCATTGCCCGTGGGCCAAAGGGCGAGAGTCTTGAGGTTAACATCCTTGATGCTACGTACATCACAGAATACCACGGAAAGGTCCCTGCCAAGTTCTTCGACGAATCTGCCGAAACGGACGACACTCCACTTACCCCGTACGCGGTAGAGGATAGCTCAGATGAACACACCCCACCAGAGCCCATGGTGGAAGCCATCGTCATTATCGCGAACGGTAACGCACTTCTCAAGAAGTCTACTAACCCGTTCCCTAACGGTGACCGTGGTTTTATTGCATATCAGCATGATCGCGTCCCTAATCGGTTCTGGGGGCGAGGCGTGGTCGAGAAAGCCTACAATGCTCAAATGGCTCTTGATGCCGAGCTTAGAGGCCGTATTGATGCTATGGCTCTTATCACTTATCCAGTTGTGGGTTTTGACGCAACTAGACTACCGAGGAACCTCAATCTCCAAGTCCGACCCGGAAAGGCGTTTCTAACCAATGGAGACCCTGAAGAGATCATTCGGCCCATCCAATTCGGACAGATCAATCCAGCCTGGTTCCAGCAATCCGGAGATTTGGAGAGGATGGTGCAACTCGCCACAGGGACCTTTGATCCCGGAGGCGATAGCCCGGCGGCCGGAGCTGCCAGCGCATCTGGCGCGTCTATGTCAATGGCAGCTATGCTCAAGAGAGCTAAGCTCACCATGCAAACGGTCGATGTGGACTTCCTTGATCCACTGGTTAAAAAGACTTATCTAGCCTACCAGATACTCAATCCTAAGCGGTATCCGACTAACCAAGAGTTCATCGTTCAGTCGTCTATGTCGATCCTGGCTCGCGAGTTCGAGCAGACGCAGATGACGAACCTCCTGGCTATCATCCCTCCGCAGACCCCGGCTTTCAATATCGTCCTCAAGGCGATCATCGAGAACTACAGCGGCCCGTCTCGCCAAGAGGCGGTAGCGGCCATCGAGCAGATGATGCAGCCGAACCCACAACAGCAGCAAATGCAACAGCAAATGCAGCAGGCCCAGCTCGAAGGAGCCCTGGCCGAGGTGGCGAAGCTCAAGATGGAGGGCGAGAAGCTCAAATCCGAGATCCCGGTCAACGCTGCCAAGTACGCTCACGTCATGGCTCAGGCCAAGTCCGAACCTCAGAAAGTCGAGATTGCCGCCGCTCAGTTGCACCTCGAAGGTGTCAAGACCGGCCACGCTATCACCGACTCTCATCACGACCGGATTGCTACGGCTCTGGATCACGTTGCGCACCACAAGGACCACGCACACGATGTGGTCAAGTTGGCGGTAGAGGACAAGCACAAACAGCAGGAATTGGCTGTAGAGAAAGAGAAGCACGACAAAGACCGAGAGATGCAATCGCATCAGATGGACAAAGATCGTGCCGTTATGCAGTCCATGGCTAAACAGCAGATGGAGCACGAAGGAAACCAGAACAAGCTGGACCGCGGTCACGACACTAATAAGACCAAAGCCGATCACGAAAACAAGGTGCAACTTGCCAAACTTAAGCCTGCGCCCAAAGGACCTAAGAAGTGACAGCCGAAGAATCAAAGTTAATCGACCAATACGAAGTACTGTTCGCCCAGTCTGGGTGGAAGGAGCTGGTCAGCGACCTTTCCAGCAAGCGCCTACAGATGGCCCAAAGCCTAATGGAGGGCCGATCCGATATAGACCAAGTGAACTTCACTAGAGGTTTGGCGGCTGGCTACCAGTATATCATTGGCCTAGAAGAGTTCATCACGAAATACAAGCAAGAGAGCAATCTACCCGAGGTTGGTGATGGCGCTCTCTAAAATGTTTTATGACTTCACGTGTACAGCATGTGGAGTTCATTTCGAGGATCGAGTGTACTCCTTTGAAAAGGAAGTACCTTGTAAGAACTGTGGTAAAACCGCAGAACGTAATCTTGCTTCCCCCCTGATCGCTTGGCGGAAAATGGGAGTCTCTAAAGACTTCCCCACCGCTGCAGCTAAATGGGATCGAATGCAAGAACAAAAGAACAGAACGGATAAAGGCGGTAGGGCGGACGGCCAGCCCAACCTTAAAGAATATTAAGCCTCCGGTCTTAAACCCCTCCAGCAACCCTTATAGGACTGTGAAATGACTGATTTGAATGCGAACACGAACGACTTAGATTTAGAATATAAAGATGTAGTTAAAGATCCTAATGATCCGCAGATGCGGCAGATTGCCGAGACCATCCCGGAGAAATACAAGGACAAGACACGAGACGACCTCGTCGATATGCACGTTAATATCGAAAAGGTGCTAACTCGCCAGGGTAACGAACTGGGGCAGTTGCGTAAGCTCGTGGACTCACAGAATGAAATCATAAATCGAGTAACCGCTCATAGTACGCAAGCCGAGCCCGTTAAGAAGATGGAACTCACTCCTGAGACCCTTCTCAACGATCCCGTAAACTCTGTTAACAAGGTAGTAGAAGAAAACCCCGCCGTCAAGTCCGGTAATGAAAGAATTACGCAACTCGAACTCCAGATTCAGGAGCAGAGGTTCGCACAGTCTCACCCGACCTACCGCCAGGATGTCCAAGATCCAGCGTTCCAGTCGTGGGTACTGGCATCTCCTGTTCGCACTAAGCTTCTGGGCAGTCTCGATAAGTATAATTTCAATGCAGGCCAAGAACTGTGGGAATTGTGGGGAGAACACCAAGCCGCAAGGCAGGCGTCTGAGACCGCTAGACAGGCCCGTGTAGGCGCTGTCTCCGTTACTAAGCCGGCAGGAGGGGAGCCCGTAGGGAAACCCATCTACAGCCGTATTAAGCTAATGGAGCTGCATACTAAGGCTATCAACGGGGACGCGCACGCTAAGGCGAAGTGGGAAGACCCAGAATTCCAAAGGGAATATCAGCTAGCTCACCTTGAGAAACGAGTTAGATAATCAACTCATTTTAAGGTAATTTAAGACTATGGCACTTGGCACTGGCCAATTAACCTTTAGCAACATTAGTACGTTCCTCCCGGATCTCTGGGCGGACGAACTCAGTGTTCGCTACAAGAAGAACCTCGTTCTCGCGAACTTGGTTGACAACATGGACCACTCCGGCAAGTACGGTGATACGGTCCACATTCCGACCTCCACTCGCGGTACTGCGGCTCAGTACTTCAGCACTCCGGGTCAGGCGGTCACTTTCACGGCTCCGACTACTAACGAGTTCACTATCACCATTAACCAGTGGTGGGTGCACGGTAAGCAGTTGCCCGATCTCGTTGAGAAGCAATCTCTCCCTAGCCTCCGGAAGTTCATTGTCAATGACATGAGCTACTCCCTGGCACTGGCGGTAGATACTTATCTTCATGATCAGGTAGCGGCTGTCCTTGCTGGTGGCGCTGCGGTGTCTGCGGGCGCTAAGGCTTCGGGTGGTTCGGTCATCGGTGGCGATGGCTCTACGGCCTGGAATCCGGGCGCTAACACGAACACGGGTAACGGTTCGGATCTGACTGATGACGGCATCCGCCGGCTGATGCAGACCCTTGACGATCTCGACGTTCCTGGCGACGACCGGTTCTGGTGTCTGCCTCCGGTGGCCAAGAGGAAGCTCCTGGGTATCCCGCGGTTCACTGAGCAGGCGTTCATTGGAGAGGGTGGCGACGGTAATTCGATTCGAAACGGATACGTAGGTAATCTCTACGGCACTCCCGTGTACGTGTCGAGCAACTGCTCGTCCTTCACCGCTACGGACACCACCACGGCGTATCGGCAGGTCATCTACTCTCACCAGAGTGCGATGATTCTGGTCAATCAGATCAAGCCGCGGGTCCAGGCTCAGTACAAGGTAGAGTTCCTCTCGGATGCTATCGTAGCGGATGTCGCCTTCGGCGCCGCTGTGGTTCGCACTGAGAACACGGCCTCCTTGGATCGTGGTCTGAGCGTTATCGTTCCTGCTACCTAACGGTAGTTTTGTAAGCTAAAATGGCAAGAACTTACTTACAGCTTGTAAACGACGTACTTGTACGTCTTAGGGAGACTCAGGTCTCCACTGTGACTCAGACTCCCTACTCAACGCTGATAGGTGCTCTTGTTAATGACGCTAAACGAGAAGTCGAGGATGCGTGGCAGTGGTCACAACTCCTCGACTATCTCACATTTAATTGTGCTAGTGGCATTGTTTCGTATGAGACGAATACGATGCTGACTAGATATGCCTCCCCTCCGCTTAGCGCTCCAGCAGGAGCTAATGAGAGGGCCAGGCTTTGGCTCGACGCCGTTGAAGATGAACCACTTCTATTTAATGTAACGCCACAGTATGAGCGACGTCTCAAATATGAGCCGGTCCTATATGACCAGGTTACAAAGATTCAATTGCTAAATAATAGCGGAGTTAATCACGCTGCTCCAGCTAAATGGCAATTAGCGCAATCTACGTTCTATGCTCAAGCGGGCATGTGGAACAAAGCAATTCTTCTGTACGACCTGCCAGACATTGCGTATACAATGCAGTTGTATATTTGTAATCCTCAATCTGAGCTGTCTTCGGATTCGGATACTATGAAAGTACCCTCAGCTCCCGTAGTACAAAAGGCGTACCTATACTCTCTGTATGAACGAGGGGAAGAACTAGGAGAGACGCTAACTTTGACGGCCGCCAAGGTAGAAGACACTCTGGCAGCCGCTATTGCGCTAGATCAGCAGCAGCAACAGCTTAATATGGCCCTGGTAGTGCCATACGGGGCACGATACTAACGATGCCTAGCGCCCCTTTAGCTCCACTTAGCCTGACTAGTTCCGGCATACGAGGTCTTAATCTACAATCCTCGTCCACCATATTGGATCCTTCGTGGGCTACTAAGGCCTCTAATATGGTATTCGATGCCACTAATCGCCTATCAGCACGTAGTGGATGGGTAGTCCAGAACTCTTCTCCGGTATCTGGAACCATAACTCAGCTATTCGAGTACGTTCCTACCTCCGGTTCGAACGTCGTTATCTCTACTGCCGGCAATAAGCTTTACAAGGGCACCACTACCCTCACGGATATTACTGGCGCTCTTGTTCCCACAGCCGATAACTGGAAATTCCAGAACTTCAATGGGAATGTCTATGGCCTCCAGACAGGTCACCCACTTATTGTGTGGACTGGCAGCGGAAACTTTACTACTGTCACCGCCGCTAGTGGAACTGTTCCGAACGGTAACGAGCTACTCAGCGCCTTTGGTCGTCTATGGGGAACTGATTCTACAGGCCAGACAATCAAGTATTGTAACCTCCTTGACGCTACCAATTGGAATATCACAGGAGCCGGTTCTATTAACCTTACTAGCGTATGGGGAACCGGAAACGATTCTGTCGTTGCACTTGCATCCTTCAACAATCTGCTGGTCGTCTTCGGATCAAGAAACATAGTTATCTTCCAAGACGGCAGTGGATCTCCTTTAGGACTGGACCCTATCAATATCAGGGTCTCCGATATTGTACCGGGGATCGGGTGCACAGCTAGAGATAGCGTTCAGAATGTTAACGGAGATGACCTGGTATTCATGTCAGGAGCCGGCGTTCAGTCTCTCAAAAGAGTTATCATTGAGAGATCTAATGCTGTTCGTAACATATCTCTGAACGTACGAGATTACTTTAATTCTACCGCTGGGTCGGAGACTTCCTCAGGTCTGAGATCCACTTATAACGCGTTCAATGGACTATACCTAGTCTCAGCTCCTGTATCTGGAGTGGTATTCGCTTTCGATACCCGTCTTCCTTTAGAAGACGGCACGTGGCGCGTTACGACGTGGAATAATTTTATACCCAAAGCCCTCGTTACACTAAAGGATAACGTTACTCTTTATGGAGCATCTGGAGGCCAGATATTCCAGTACCAGGGGATGCAAGATAACGGATCTAATTTCATCTCCACGTTTGAATCTGGATGGCTAGATCTAGGACCTGACGTAGCTAACCGCGTTAAGATGCTAAAGAGAGTACTGGCCGTATTTTCTAGCTCAGGTGGTGGTCAGCTTACTTTCAAGTGGGCCTACGACTTCTCCGATAATTTTACGACCTCCCAAGTTACCATCCAAGCCCTGTCATCCGTTGCTCAGTGGGGTTCAGCGCAGTGGGGAGCAGACCAGTGGGGCGGAGGTAACGCCTTGTTCGATATCCGAGTGCCCACTAACTCCGGGGGCCAGTTCGTGAAGGTCGGCCTTGATTTTACGGCGTCTTTGGCCAGCTTTTCTCTCAACCAAATGCAACTATTCGCGAAGGTAGGCAGGATTGCCTAATGAGTAATTACTCCCAAATCATCCTTTATGGTCCCAAAGACTCCCTGGCCTTAAACGATACTAATAAGTATATCAAGGGGGTGCAGATAGATGCGGAACTGGGGGCTATCGCCACAGCTATCGCTACTAAGCTAGATACTCCTGTTAAGGGCTTGAGCGTAGGGAGTAACGCCAATTCGTACGCCCAGACGATAACGTCTAATACAACCACCGGACAATCCTACGGCCTTAATATAACGGCCGGCACTAACTCGTCCGATACGGCACTGGCCATCTCCAGTGCCACAGGCAATAACCTTCTTAAGATAGGGGGAGACGGAACGATCACTGCTGGGTCTCCCGCCACATCTATAACCCCAAATTCAGGATCTTTTGTCGGACAGTTCACCGGTTACGGTTCGACTCTCACTTCTACGTGTAATTGGTACAAGATAGGGCAATTTGCAGTACTACAGATCGGAGCTGTGTCGGGAACAAGCACCTCCACTTCCTTCACTCTTTCAAACGTTCCTAGCGCAATAATTCCTCCCACTACCACTCAGGTAATAGCTCTTTCTGGTCCTACGTTCACAAATAACGGCGGACAAGGAACAGACGTAGCTGCTATCATTACGACAGGCACCAATACACTTTCATTCTTGAACGGAGGGTCTAGCACTGCGTGGACTGCTTCGGGTACTAAAGGATTTTCTAATTCAATAGTACTCTCCTGGATGGTTGTATAATGAACCTTACGTATCATACTTACGCAAAGGCATCTCTCATTTCTGGATTATTCGCAATACTGGTTCAACACCAGCAAGAGTTGTCTGTTATAGCCACACTAGTGGGCATCCTAGCGGGACTTGTGTCCCTGTGGAAAGGACTCCGAGGTAAGTAATGCCTTCATTCTTAGCAGGTCTTGGTAACGGTCTAGGGACCATTGTCGGAGGCGGGGGTAACGCCGGAGCCGCCAGCGATAACGCCTGGAACTATGGCCAATACTCTCCGTTTACCGTTAACAACCCGATGGGTACTACATCGTGGAACGGCACCTCGGCTACCAATTCGTTCTCCCCTACTGGGCAGAATATTAACAACGCGCTTACCGGGAACATACTCAACAACGGCGGGGTAGATCCTAATTTCCTAGGAGGCCAGTACAACTCGATCTTCGGCGGTAATAACTTCAACCAAGGAGTTACCGACCAGTTTAACCGATCTGTTGGCGGCATCATGCCGTTCTTGCAGCAGGCCAGCCAGAGTAACCTGGATAATGAGTTCTCCAAAGGCACTCTCGCCTCAACGGCCGGGTCTTACCAGACGGCTGGGCAGCAGATGGGTACAGGAGCTACTCTCAGTAACCTGTATAACCAGGCGTTCCAAGATCAGCTCGGACGAGCTAACTCTCAGTTTGGAGCAGCGCAAGGTGTAGCTGGACAAGGTCTAGGACTGCTTAATAGCTCTCTGGGAGGCTATAACCAGCAGAACCAATCTCTACTCCAACAGATGCAGCTCGGAGGTAATCTCGGGGCGCAGCGCTCTGGAGCTAACGTTGCGGCAGCGGTACCGGGCATTGAGACCGGGTCGATGCAAGATAACGCGACCGCTGGTCTTTTGTCGGGCCTACTCTTCGGCGGGGGGTCTCAGGGGGGATTACTGCAAAGTCTCTTAGGAGGCTCTGGCGGAGGTGGAGGACTTCTGGGGGGCTTGGGGAGCCTGGGAAGTATGCTAGGTAAAGGAATTGGGGGCCTCTTTGGAGGAGGCTCTGGTGGTGGGGGTTCAGGAGGAGGCATTGACTCAGGGCTGAACGTGGACGGAGGTCTTAACGATCTCTTGAATCAGCTGGGTTCTAATTCTTCTGGAGCCGGTAGTGGAGGCATGACTGACGTAGGAGTTGATCCTATTAATCTTACAGACGAGGGCGCTTCGAGTAACTGGTGGGACTGAGTAAGGCTGGCGGGGGAGCCGCCCCGGCCTCGTCGAGTGCGGGGTCCGGTCTAGCCAAAGTAGGAGGTCTGCTTTCTAGTGCTGGAAATATAGCCAGTGGTATTCAACAAGGAGGGGTTAAAGGTGGACTTCAAGCTGCGGGTGGAGCCGCAAGTCTGTACAACAAAGTTACCGGCAATTCCGGAGGATTCTCCGGGCTGCTCGGTCAAGCTGGCTCAGCTCTTAACATCTATAACGGACTCACCTCCGGTACCCCCGTCGGCACTGTCTCTGGACTTGCCAGCGGAGCTGGTCTTGCCGCTTCAAGTGGTGCGGCTAGTGCAGCCGGAGCTTCCGCCTCCACGGTCGCAGCGCTCGGAACAGCCGCTACAGGAATTGGAGCAGTCCTTGCTATCCCGTCGGTAGTCTCTGGTGTCGGAGATCTCATATTCGGGGACCTGTTCGGCATGAATAGTGCTGACAAGCACGGCAATGAACTGGGCATCATTCGTAACACTCCTGGATCTGGGGTAGTGGAAAGAGCCCCGTCCTCTAATAACGCTCAAGGAGGGTTTGCAAGCGTAGGTCTTGGAGCAGGGCAAGCCTCTCAGGGAGCTAGAGACTACTACCAAGGACACGATGTTACCGTCGCTCTCTCCTACCCGGAAAATGCCCAGAAGGCATCGGATCTTCTTAAGGCCGGTAAGATGACTGAATACAATCAATTTATGCAGAGTCTCATCTAATGCCTAGTTTTGTTTCACAAAACGGAGGGCACTGAAGTGCCGGCACCGTACATTACGCCCAGCTTCTTGATGCAAGAGCAGAGGTACAACCAGGGGCTGCCTCCGTCCTCGTTCGACCCTAATTACATGGTCGATCCGACAGCAGCTCTCGCTGCGCAACAGCAATATCTCAAGCAGATGTTTGCTATGCAAAACCCTCGGCTAGCGTTGCCACAACAATTCGGGCAGGCGATAGCGCAGGCTATTACTGGTAATCAGCCTCAAGCCGCTCCACAAGCCCAGCAGGGGCCTCAGAGCGTTGCAGGCCAGGCTATCCACGCTAAGGCCGTACAGTACGGAGCCCAGGGCTTAGATGCCGGAGAGGCGCTGTATAAAGCTGCGGGAGATATTGAACAGGACCCGAACCTATCAAAGGACCCTACCGCAGAGAAGATGATCGAGAAGGCCCGTACTTACGCTATCGAAAAGCTCAAGTACGACCCGAATATCGGCAAGGCGGCCCAGAAGTCTGCCCAGTTCGAGACGGAGAACCTGACCAACGATCAAGGACAGGTTAGGGTATTCCGTAAAGGCACGCCAGAATGGCAGCAAGCTGTAGACTCCGGCCAGTGGCGCAAGGCCGGCGACACGCCACAACTCACGACTGGGTCTCTACACGAAGTAAAAGTCGGGGGGATGTACAATACGTACAAAGTGCAGCCCGATGGCAGCATGAAGCTGGTGGGCAAATCGTCTCAGCCGATGCAATACCAAGTGTCTGGTACGCCAGAACAAATGGCCGAAGGCGGTCTCCTCGGTAGTACGGGTACTACAGCCGCTAACGACAAGAATAGGAAAGAACTTGCAGATCGTCAAATTGCTACTGTCAACGCTCTCCGCTCTATCGACAATATTAGCGACACGATTAAAGGCTCTCAAGGTTCCGCAGTAGGAACTGCGGGGGACTGGTACGAGAAAGGCAATAACATCGTTCAGACAGCGCGTAACCTCGCGGGTAACTTCGGTCAAGAAGATCTTCTAGATCCGAAGCAGTACAACTGGAAGGGCTTGGATACTGTGGTTGGTAAGGTACGTGGTAAGGCTATTGATGCCACCAAGTACCACGCTCAGATGGTGGCTACGGCATACGCCATGGCGGCTGCTCAGAGCAATAACAATACTGACGAGAAGATGACCAAGCAGAGGGTGGAGGCCAATCTAGAGATCCTGGCCGAGCACTCCGATGATCCAGCGGCTGTCTTGGGAGCCCTAGAGGGGGCTCGGCAACAGCTCAAGGATAACTTCACTACCCAGGCTAACGTGTACTCTCCAGGGTATAAAGCGTCGGCTGTGGATGAGTACGAGAACACTCGCAAACTATCCCAATACAAGAGTCCAGAAGATATCCGAGCCGCGTACAAGGCCGGTAAATTGACCCGAGATGAAGCTAAGAAGCTACTGAGTAATCATGGGTATTAGTGCTGACGATTTCCTAGATGGTAAAGACGCCCCTGTCTCTAAGGCGGATGCGTTTCTGGACGGAGAAGCTCCAGACCACTCTGGTATTGTCGGCAAATCTCTGGCTGCCACGGTCAGAACTCCGTACAGCCTTCCTCAAACTAATACTCAGATGCCCCCGGCTTGGAAGAGGGGCCTAGCTGCTGTCCCAGGTCTGGGTCCTCTGGCGCAGGTGACTAATGAGCCCTGGAAACCCGAAGAACAAGAGATGGCTAAGAGTGGCACAGATATTATGTCTGGTGCTCCTCTGGGCTTGCGCAATAAGCTTTCCCTTCTCGTTGATCCTTCGGATACCCAGACCCGAGAAGTAGTTAACCAGCACTACGGGCAGGACGTCGGATTAGCTCGTAATAAGTACGGGGAACTGGAGTATACGAACCCCGAGACGGGTAGACGGACTCTGCTTAAGCCGAGGGGCGAGACCTTACAGTCTATGGCCCCCACGGTTGGCGGCTCTATGGACGTGGCAGGGCAGACTGGAGGCGCTCTTGTGGCTGGTTTACCTACCGCGGCTGCTACTGGTAACCCTCTTCTAGCAGCTGGCGCCGGAGCACTTGGAGCTGGCGTAGGACAGGCAGTAGCGGATTCTGGTAAGACAGTAATTTCGAACTACCTGTACGGAGGAGCGGGTGTTAAAGCTCCTCAAGAACAGCTTACTGATATTAGTAAGAACGCCGTGAAAGCTGTGGGTACTACCGCTATTGGAGAGGTGGTGGGCGGTATCCCGGCTGCTGGACGATTCTTGGGGCGTGGATTCTTGGATCTGAGCTACGGTAAGGCCCTGGATCTCCAAGCCATGAGCAAGGAGGCTCAGGCTGGTCTCAAGGACTACTACTCTCTAATAGGCTCTCAGGTGGGCGTAAAGCCCTCCATATCTGAGCTGGTGCCTAGTGATCCTATGGCCCGCATCATCTCAGAGAAGGCCTATAAGGCCTCTGAGCAGCTCACAGCAGAGGAAGAGAAGAGGATTAACTCTAATCTGGATACGTTATCGTACAACTACCAGAACTTCACCGATGCGTTCAAGCCGAGCAAGAGCTACGAGTACGGTAGCGCCGGGTATAATATTCAGCAGGAGCTAGAGGCTAAGAAAGCCGCGGCACTGTCTCAGCAACAGCTTAATGACGCGGTACTGAAAGCAGACGCTAAAAGCCAGATTGCGGGGCTGCCGACTATGTCCGAGACTGAACGTAACGCTGAGCTTACTCAGATGTTGAATAAGCTGGAGGAGGCGGGGAAGGCGGAGAAGGACAAGGCGTATGGAGATCTCAAGGTAGCGTTAGGCTACCCGGAAGTGGCTGCCTACGCTCGTAACTCAGATAAGTGGTTCGGGGTGAACACACCTGAGAACAACGTAACGATCTCAGTATTAGGACGAGGTAAGATCGAGTCTATGTGGCAGAAGGGCTACGACTTGAATAAGTCGGGTGTCCTCAACTCGGGGGACAAGTACTGGTCTGCCATCCCGGATGCGTTCTACAAAGATCCCAAGAACCCCTCTAAAGGGCTCAAGTGGACGCAGGGAGAAGATAAGGTCGCAGCTGGTGGAGAAGATGCGGACCTGCTAAAAGAGTTCGGAGTACCTAATGAATCTAAGCCCGCTCCCGCTAAAGCGTTCTCGGTCTTCGAGCTGATCGATAACGTACAAGATCTTAGGTCTGGTACTAGGGCGGCTATGGCGGCCTCTAAAGGCCAGATTCCGGCGGACGAACAGGCCTCTGCAGATGTGGCGGAAATTCTAGAACACGAAATCCGTATGAATCTGACCGATAGAGGGGATGGGCGGATATTAGATCTGTGGGAGAACGCTAAGCAGAAGAACGCTCAGTATCAAGATAACTTCCGGCGCGGTATCATCAATACCGTTATGAAGCGCACCGGAGGTTTCGAGGACCCCGTGTACAACTCGGCTACCGCAGGACTCTTAATGAGAGCGGGCAAAGGCCAGGATCAATCAGGTGTGGCTCAGTTTGCGGGTATCCTCAAAGGCGCTCCAGAGGAGCAGGAGAGAGTCCGTAACATGATTTGGTCCGTGTATAAGGACCACTACCTTCCGCCTAACGGTATCCCGGATAAGCGCTCTTGGCAGAAGTTTCAGACCCAAATGGAAGGTCCGATGAAGTACTTCTTCACGGACGCTGAGAGAGCTAAGTTCCAGGGTATTGATGATATGACCTCGGCTCTAGCAGCCTCGACCTCTAAGCTTAAAGCCTTTCAAGCAGCGTGGAACGCTAGTCCAGAATACGGTGGTATTCCTAAGACCAGCCAAGGGCTGTCTAATGCCGTGTTCCGTAACGCAGTATCTCCCCAGGTGCTGGATAAGATGCTCACGGTCGTCAAGAAGATGCAGCCTGAGCTGTTTAAGGAATGGCAGGCCGATACGGCTCGCCAGTTCGCTATCCGTACCTCAGATGCTTCTGGAATGCCAGTAGATTCCTTGATCTCGAAGTATCTAGATCAGTACGGGAATAGATTAACTAAGGTGATGGGGCCGCAGTACGTCGCTAATCTCAGGACGTACCAGAAGACGGCTCAGATGGTACAAGGCGGGACGGGGATAAAACTAGACCCGGACCGGCCACAGTCCGTACTGCAGCAGGTTATCCGGGCCAAGTTTGCACCCCCGATGTCGGAGGAAGGTCGGTGGTATAGTGCGTTGCTCAACTGGAGAAAGAGAGCGGCAGGACGTGTAGTCTATAACGCACTGAAGAGTCCAGAGGGGCTCGATAGCTTTATTAGGTCTGCGGCCGCTAACGCAGCCACACCCCTGGCGGGGGGCGTGTGGGCTCAGTTGAACGGAGCCGCTCTTGTTCAGAGTCTTTCCGGGCAGTCACAGGGCGGAGGCCCTTCCAAGACTTCGAGTGAGTTACAGACCAAGTAATGAAGTTCTTAGCGGCGGCTTGAGAGGCGAAGGTAGCCACCCAAGCCTGCCCGTCCTGATCCCCTCGTACCACCTCTTCTCCTTCAAATATATGAGTGTGATACAGAGTTTTAGGTTCTACGATAACTTCTACAGACATTGCTGCAACTCTCCGTTAGGGGCGCTGTAGATTGCGGTTGGACACCCGTGATCGTTTCTTTTTAGATTTTCTTGGTCGTACGATTCCCAATTTGGCCTTGACGGAATGTGATGGCCACATCCTCCCATAAACGCCCCAAGCACCAGTACCCATATGAGCGAACTCCTTAATCTCCAGTTCACTTTTTCCCGCCTATTGCCTCGTCTGCTTGATGAGGCACACCGTTTAGGATATTCGATAACTCTAGGTGAAGCTTACAGGACGCCTGAGCAAGCGAAGATAAACGCTGAACGAGGGACTGGCATCGGTCCCAGTCTACATTGTTCTCGACTAGCAATCGACCTGCAACTTTTCCGAGAGGGACGTTACCTAGACACCACAGAGCAGTATTTAGCTCTGGGAGAGTTCTGGGAGAAATTAGGTCTTGAATCCTCCCCTCCTGTTCCGACTGCTTGGGGTGGTCGCTTTCAGAGTAGACCAGATGGTAACCATTTTTCGATTGGTTATCAGGGGGTTCGCTAAGAATTTCTCGATTAAAGGCGCATTGCTCTGGGAATATAGTATCTCCCGGAGCTCTGTGTATTCTGCTTACATTGACGTCCATCTTGTACCAAAGTTCGTACTTCATGAGGCGCCCTCTGCTGGAATTGTGCCTGCTGCTTGAGTAGCTTGAACAATTGATCCCGAGTCACCTTTCCTCTCTTCTGCATCCAGGCGTTCAATCGCTTGCTTGACTAGACTCCGAGCACTCGATCTATTAAAGCCGCTGTAAGGATCAACAATAGTCTGAACCCCCATTTCGGATTGATCTCCAGCAAAAGTAAACTGAACGTAATACTTCACCTCCACTTTAACGTCATCGCGCTTTGAGGCGTGGACAATACCCTTCAACAAACGATCCAGATCTCGGCGATCTAGTACTGTAATTCCACTCACCAAACTACCTCCGGCCCACGACTATCAAGTACAGTCGATATAGGGCTGTCATTAATATAAATTTCCTGCCCGTAGTAAGTCCACTCAGGATCGGCTCCCGCCTTATCCCTATTGTAATTACTGCCGACAACGGACATCTGGGCGTCAGGCCCATGCTTAGTCTGCCAATCCTCTAACAACTTAATAAGATCAGATACTCTCATGGGCGTACTCCAAGATATAGGTTCAGCTCTAGGAACGGCGGCAGGAGCCGCGACCGGCTCCTGGCTGTCTCCCGTCCTCTCAATCATCAATAAGGTTATACCTGACCCTGCTGCCAAAGCCCAGGCGCAACTTGCTGTGCTGCAACTCCAGCAGGCGGGTGAGCTGGCTCAGGAACAGCAAGACCTGCAGCTTGCGTTGTCACAGAACCAAGTGAATCTGGCGGAAGCATCTTCGACCTCCACGTTTCGAGCCGGATGGCGACCGTTCGCAGGATGGATATGTGGCTTTGGACTGTGCTACCAATATCTCGCACAACCTCTGCTTGCGTGGCTATCGTCTCTAGCACACGTTCCAGCTCCCCCAGTTCTTGATGTATCGACCCTTCTAACTCTGTTATTTGGTTTGCTAGGGCTCGGTACTCATCGGACGATTGAGAAATTGAACGGGTTGTCTTAGATTTCTGCCCGTAAGTTTTCATATACTCGTTAGCTATGGCGTTAACATCATTATAGAATTGTTGATCGTGCGGCACCGGATCTGGAAGCGGCGGATCTGCTTGAGGCACGTTCCATAGTATATTATTCCAATTATTAATAGGCATCCTTGTTATTCCTTACTCGGGCCCCTCTTCGGGGCCCTTTTTATTTTTCTCGGCTATCTCTCGTACTCGTGCGGACATCGCAGCTCTAGCTTCCTCGGGCAGGAACTGTGTCGCCCACCTCTTGGCGTACACAGCTCCGTCCTTGTGGTATATGTGGATGTACCGACGAGCCCACTTATCTACTATTCTCGGGTGTAGTGTGATTAATTGGCCCGTCCTCCCACTGATCACATTAAGCGCCTTTGGCAGCGCCAAGGATCTTGGGAGCTTTATACGCGCTATTTGACCATTTGCCACACTTCTTACACCACAAGCGCTGTCGTACACTAGCGGGGGTTGTGTAAGTCCCTCGTTTCTGGAGGTCTCTACTTCCGCATACCGGGCAACTATCCACTGCCTTTCCTCCGGCGAGCATTCCCAGGTGAGGGTGAGCCACAACCAGCGGTCGAAGCGCGAGATAATTCTTTGCCAGAATAATCGCATCTTTGTGACAGTGCTTGTCAATGTAGTCTATGCTTGGCTTATGTCCGCCAGCAGCTTTGATCCACACAGGAAGATCAAGAGGTGTCTTATCTCCGTGTCCCAACAAGTCCGATACGACTTGGAGCCGGTTGGAGTGAAGTCTAAGTCGCCGTTTGGCCGTGTCGTATAGGTCAATATGGGGTACAGTCTCGATATGACCGATTTTAGCTCCTCGAGATTTCCAGTAGGCGATGCGTGTATTGAGAAATGGGAGATCGAACCGTTTTCCGTAGTAAGTAACCCAAGTATCAGCTTCCCCAAGAAAATCTCGAAGATCGGATACCAGATCTTTGTCGTTCCAGGGATCTTTAGTCCAACCGTCATAATCGTCTACTCTGAATGATTTGAGGACTTTATTGGGCTTGGACACGTCCACCACGGAAGCACAGATAATAAAGCCACCGTTAGCGTTGAGTGACGAGCACTCAAGATCCCAGCACCAGACTTTTGATTTGACCATCCTTGTCTCTTATCCTTATTGTTCTTGTTCATGTTCTACGATCTCCAGGGCCGATTCTATCAGATCCAGGGAATCTGATACGAACCAATCCTCGCACCGTACTAGTTCTTCTAATTCTGCTCTAGCTGCTAGAAGCGCCTCTAGCACTAGGTTCTTCTCAGCTTTGTTCATTGTACTGATGCTTCAGAATCAGTCGGCAAAAATGAATTGCCTTCTTGATATCCTCCGCACCTCCTTTTGTTCTGTGCCGAGTAACGTATTTAATTACGCATCCCTCCGGGAAAGGTACGTCGTTAGCGATGCAATATTCTGTAGGCTGAATCTTCAGCTTCTTGTAATGATCGCCGCCTACTTGCTCTTTGTCTGGATCAACCATTCTTCCGGGACCTCCTGTCCTATGTGGTACTTAACTCCGAGCTTCTTAGCCCAGTCCGAGTACTTATTCTTATGCTTACTCGTTAACCAGTTGTCTCGTTGGAAGATGTATCGGAGGTCAATCTCCGGACGTCCTTCATGAAAAGCTTCCATTCTGCTTCTAGTCGCGGAATCAAGCTTGCCTTTAATTTCAACGAAGAATGTTCCAATTGCAAGGTCAGGAGTGTACCTCCGCCTAATCCTGCAATGTGAACCGTTGCATTCGGAGCAGGTCGCCCCTCTGACCACTCGTAAGTAGTCAAAGGTGACCGGTTCGTATTTGAACTCAACTCCCCTCTCCTCTAGATTCTGAATTATTGTGTCTTCAAGCTTACTGGCGTGTACCAGAAGCTTTCCCTTCTTCCCCTTCTGTCGGGGGCGTCCATAACGGTTCATTGACCTCCTGTCGTAATCGAATCAATCGGGCAGTCTCTAGGGCTACCAAGGAATGGTCGATATCCTTATACGGGCAGTCTGCGTGTTTTTGGCTTTCTTTATACTTACGTAGTATCTTCGGCCACATGGCGGCATCAGAAAATTCATCACACTCCAGAAGAAACCTTTCCGCCTTAGTGGGGCCAAGCTTCCAGCATCCGGCAACGTTATCTCCAGAGTCCCCGGAGAGCACTTGAGCCCAATAGAGGAGACGCGCTTCGTCTTCTGTGAGCGTGAAGTGCTCTTTGTTGACCCAGTCATAGTGTCTTCCGGGGATCTGTTTAAGATCCTTGTCTATACCTACAATGCAGTAGTTTCTACCCTCCTTGTACCATTTCCTGGCTACCCAGCTTATTTGATCGTCAGCTTCCTCTCCCCGTGCAACAATAGCATTGTGTTTAGTGAGAAGATACTCGCGAAGATCAGGGTAGTAGACAGGTCGTGAAGCGCCGTCGCGATTCCCTTTGTACTTACGTAGGGTGCCGAGGCTGTCCCGGAAATTCCCAGTACTAGGAGACAGATAAACAAAGTAATCTTTGAACCCTGTCGCATCTATCGCATCCTTAAGCAAAGCCTCAAGAACAGCCACTGCGTCCGCCAGAGTACCTAGCTCCTTACGAGTCCAAATAGTACCCCCATCTACTTTCTTTGCCTCTACTGCCGAGTCGAACTCTGCGCAAACGACATGGTCCCCATGTTCTTTCCAAGTGACCAAGTACTTGGTCCTCTCTACCGCGAACCCGGCGCGGTAGAGGAAAGAATCACCATCAATTAAAGCTACATTGTCCACAGGTTAGTTGTAACCTCCTCCCGGTCCAAAGTCCGGTAAATCTCGTGTCACTTCTTCGTCTGGGGGCTCTCGTTCCCACCGATCCAGCATCGTAAGGAACTTCCGCGCATTAGCAAGGACCGAAGTTGACATCTCGACAACACTATACTTCTTATGGACGACTCCGTAGCAACGTCCTGAGTCAACGCCAGGCAATTCCTCACACACATACAAGATGTAGTTTTCATTCTCGTCAATCTTCTCCCCTAGTTTAGGGGTTTTCGTCGTAGTAGTCAATTGCTTTCCTTCGCTTATTCCCACGCAACGTCCTTATCAGATCCCAGACCATCATCCACAGCGGACTTAGGATCAGTGCCCACAGCGCTGCTGGCAGCAAAGTACTGGTTAGTAAGGTCGTCAATCTTGCCGAGGACCACGCCCACGTTATCAGCTTTAGCAGCGTCGGAGAGCTTGAGAATCTTCTCTCGTACCAGAACGTCAACAACGCTAATAGCAGCGTTACGAGCAGACTGATATTGAATACGTAACGTATTAGCCTGATAGTCAGCCTCTTTCGCAATATCTCGTACTTCCTTATTCTTCCAATAGTCGTCGCGTCCGAGAGGTGGAGATGAAACCACTCCTGTTCCAGCCGGCTGTCCGCTAGCAGAGCTTGATTCCTCCCGAGCAATATGCTCAATACTACCGACATCCACATTATAGGCACCGTTCTTTTCTACATAGAAGAACGAGATATAGTCGTTCTTAGAAATATTCGGTTTGTAGTCCCCCGTCCTGAACCACTTTTCCTCGGTGCTTATACGAAAGGAATACAGTACCTTCTTGCCAAATGGCTTTTCCGATACCAGGGTTACGTAGCCTTTTCCTTGACTCATTATTCTTATACTTCCTATTGTCTAAACTATCTAGCCAATCCAAATCATCGTAATTGTATTTTGGTTGGTACCTCGCTTGTGAACTGAAATCGCTTGTCTGGCTCGTACTTTCGTTCTTCTCCTTGCCCCCAGTGGCTTCCATACTTAAAGCCAAGCCCAAGAGGACAAGAAAAACTATAATCGTACAGCTTGTGAAGAACGTCATAAATTTTATCTGTATAACAGTATACCATTAATTCCTCAAACTTACAAGCTTCCTCCTCAGGCACGTCAGCCACTCCTGCATCGTGTACACTATTGCAGATATAAGAATCCCAGCCAGCAATACCGTGCCAAACAAGAAGAAGAGACAGCTGAGAAATATCGGCCGTAGCAAAAGAGCTGATGGGGTAATTGAATATCTGCGGAGTGTACGTAATGTACCCACTATTAGTTATCTCGATGTCCGGCCAGTAGAAAGTGAGGCCCGAAGCGATGGTAAGCTGTTTGTTCTCCAATACTGAGTACACCCACCCCATTTGACCATTATACATACCTCTATATCGTTCATTGAAAGCGCGGTAATACTTACGGAGCCGTGGAGGACCCGATTTTCCCCCGTAAACGGGCTTAAACGTATGCTTTTTGGCTTCTGTTCTAGGAAAACCCGTAACGGCGGATGTAAGCGAGTGGACGTCAGCCCTAGCGAGAACATCTGCAAGTCCGACTCGGTCCCCTGTGAGGTCAATTCCAGTTCTAAATTCGAGCTGCGGGCAATCTCCCTCAGCAATCCCGCAACCTTTACGCCTACTACGAAATAGCTCTTTGAACGATCTCGGCTGGTTTTGAAGTTGTAGCCCCCATTTACATCCTGTACTGGTAAGTCGGTGGTTGGCTGCAATCGCTTGGTTAAAAGTCGCGAAAAAATGTCCGTTATCTTCATCACAGATACCTTGCATCTTCTCCAGTATTTGGACTTGCTTCTGTAAGGGTGCCAGGACATCCCAGAGCTTCTTAAATCTTTTCTGTTCGTCCGTTACAGCTTGCAGGAGGTCAATCGTGCCCACCGAGGAGCTTCGCTGCCCAGCATTCGTTTGTACAGTATTACCTCGGTAGTCCCTTGCTTCCGCAAACCCCAGTCTGTCATACAAAAGCTCGCACTTTTGCTTTGGAGAGTCCCAATTAACTGCTCCGCAAAAGGTTTGAAGATCTGCGGCAGCTCTGTTGTACTCGTTAAGGACAAGTCTACGACTACTCTGTACTCTTTCGGAGTCGAGGTCGACGCCTCGGGTTTCGAGATCGGCGAGCATCGGTGTTTGTAAGCATCGTCCATACAAAACAGCCTGTTTACCGTCGTCAAAAATCTTTTGTCTTTGTCGAACAAAGAGGTCTCTCGTTCTGAGCACATCGCATACACAGTACTCTTGCAGTTCTCGTTGCGGGATACTACTGGGGCAAACTCCAGATTCAATAAGGCTTGACACATAGCGCATCTTACCTTGGATACCATATCTTGTAAGGGTTGCATCTAGGCTTAATCCTTCTTTAGGTTTACGGTTGCCGAATAGTACGAACTCCCCGAGCATCGGGTCATAGACTATGAGATCTCGGAGCTGTACTCCACATCTTTGCAACCAGCCGCACTCAAATTTGGCATGATAAGCAATGATGAAGTCTGCTTCTTCAATAGCTTCGCATAGCTCTTGCTGGTGAAATTCATCTCCCCATGTACTTGATATGGCGTTTTCTTTAAATGTGGATTTCTGTACACTCGCGTTACCTTTAAGCCATGCTGAAAGAACAATCCTATTACTTTTGTTAATTGGGCTTCCGCGGTCAAGGTTTGTAGTCTCAAAGTCAAGGACGACATAGTTATTACTCCGGTATACGCTAGGATCTAGGTCTAGAGGCTTAGGTTTTCTGGTACCCTGGTTCGCTCGTCCAGTTCCACCCGTGTCGAACTTTGTCTTGTCCATTATCTTCCTTGAAATCTGTACAACTACACCCAGGTTCGTAGCAGCAACTATCCTCCCATCCTTGGTGCAGCTCTTTATTATGCCCGCACTTACACTTGCTCAATGACCCCGGTTTGCGGAAAGATTCGGACTTGGAAGGAGCCGTGCTCTCCTCCGAGCTTATTTTTAGGGAGATTAATGGTTCGGAATCCGAATTTTTTGTCGTCTTGAGAGGCTCCAATTCCAATCGCAAGATCAATGGCGCCGGGGATTCCTGTCTTGCTAAAGTCGATATCGCTGAGTTCAAGAAATTGCTTACCTTCTGCAGAATCCCCTGCCTGAGTGACGGAGACAACGACAACACCTTTGGACTTAGCCAGATTTCTAGCTCCGATTGCAGCTTTTTCGAGGGCGGTGACACGGTTATCATCTCCTACATCAATATTGCGTAACTGATTAAGAACTACTATCTTAGGCTTGTGCTCGTCTACAAGCTTTCCAATAACTTGGTAATTACCTGGGCTGAGGGAGGCCCCCACGTACTTTTCGTAGCCGCTGCCCCGCAGAACTTGTTCAGCTTTTCCACGATTTCGTTCGACTTCTTCTCTAGTTCTACGACACTTGCGACACACAAGTCGTATCGTAGTGTCAACGAGTGGTTCTTCATTTTCAATGTACAGAGTACGGTACCCGTTCGTAGTCCAAGAATCGACTTGATCGATACAAAAGAGCGACTTCCCCAGCTCAGGTCTCGCGAAAACGAGGATGTGGTGCCCCGCACGAGCGCCTCCGCGAGTGAGTTCATTAAGCCTCGGAAGAGAGAACGGGATGGTGCTTTCCCCTCCGAAGTGATCGTCAAACAGCTCGTCGAGTCCCATTCCACTAAAAACGTTTTCTTGATCTCCGGTTTCATCTGATTCCGCCTTTAGTGAGAGGTACTTTTCAATGAGTTGATCAAGCTCCCGGGTTTCTGAGCGATTCGCCAGTAAACCAGCGATTGCATCACCGACTCGATGTCTTCGATGGTCCCTAATATCTTTAACAAGATTGGGTACACTGACGGACCCATCAAGTCCTCCACAGAAATCCGAGATCGCTTTAACAAGGTGAGGATTATGCGCTTTTTTCTGCGCACGGTCCAAGAGCACGTCTCGGCTGCAATATTCCGCAAGTTCGTCAGTAGCGTAAAAATCCTCCAGTAGCTCTGCTGTGGCTTTGGCAACTGGCGAAAATGAAGTGGTAAAGCCATCTTCACCAAGTGCGCGTACGACTGTTTCATAGTTGCTCCTAGATTTAAGGCACGCAGATAAAATCCGATTTTCCATCATACAAAGCTTCGTTTATTCTTTTTCTCGTTACGTACTTAAGATCTTCGTCAAGCTGCCAGATCTCCACCGATCCCCACAACGTCTCGTACCTCTGACGGTACTCTATGCATTTGGGTAAGGTACCCCGATCAAGAGCGAGGATAACGAAATTCTCGCATTGTTCAGCAATTTCGTAAGCTCGCTCGAAGTCAAGATTCGTTCCGAGGAGAGCACAAGCTGCAATTCCGCACGACGCAACTTTGCGAGCACTAGGTATGTCCTCGACGACGATAACTCCTCCGATAATCGGTTTGTCAGGATAGTACCAGCTGATGAAAGGCTCGTCTCTGTGGAGGTAATTAGAGGCTTTGACCTGACATCCAGGACGAAAATCTCGCAGCTGCCACCCTCGAAGTTGACCTTCTGGACCGAAGACTTTATAAGCGTACATTCCAAGGCTATCACACCATGCGACTCCGTCGTCTGGGGACAGCCCGAACTTGTCTCTGTACCACTGGGTTTGGATTGCATTCAATTCCTCCACAGGCCTTGTAAAGTGCCGTAGTTTCTTATCGAAAGGTAGTTCGATGCGGTTGCCAACAACTTGTCCGGCGGAGATGGTGCCCCTCCAAGAACACTTAGCCCTAAAACAAATAAAATGAAGACGACCCGGAACGGATTGGGAGATTGCGAAGCAGACCTCTTTGGACTGTCCTCCCGCACACTTGGGGCATACAAATCTACGAGTAGATCCAACGGGGATGTCAGCCCCCAGGAGTGATACTTCATCATACGGGTTCTTCGTCGTCTTGTGTTCCAGCAGAATCACTTTCGTTCTCCACTTCCCATACTTCGGGAGTGTATTCCCGCTCGTATTCTAGATTAAAGTCCAGTTCCTGCTCGGCGCTTAGATCGGAGAAATCCGACCCCAGTTCGTCGGCTTGCAGCGACAACTCCTTTTCCTTGAGTTGCTCGAGGCTCAGCATGTCCCTCTTCCTTATCTTCATATCGATATTCCCTTACCATGGATATTTTCTTGTTTTTGTGCGGGTACCAGTGAAAGAGGACCACATGATTCCCTCCGGACTTGGGATTAGTCCCCAATTTGTACTCATCGCATCGGTACCCCTCTCTAACGAGTAGGTCACGAAGCCGACGCCCTCTACCGTATTCTTCAGCGTCGGTAAACTGTATGAGAAGTGGTAGAACAGCCGGCTGCCCTGCGCTCTTAGCTTTATTCTTAATCGCATCGATAAACCCCACGTCAATATTGTTACCGGCCAATCCAGCTAGCTCATACACAGCACAGCAGTGCGTGCTTTTGTGAACCGAGAAATTATACACCTTATTCTACCTTTGTCAAGCAACTATCAAATATAGCTTGACAGAAATTGATGTTAGTTGTATAATATACCTCTTCAGAAGCGTCTTATTCAGACTCTTCTTCAGAGGCAGTCGCGGCGACCCCAAGAGAGCCGCCGCTCTGTCCTAACAGATATATTATAAGCTGTTTAAGGATAAGTCTATTTACACAGGTCACTAAGGACCTGTTGATCATCTGGATACATACCAGTTGCTTCCTGAAAGCAGGACTTAATTCCTCTCTTGTATCTATCAGGATCCTTCAGCTTGACGCCCGGGGCTAGAACCTGCACAGCCGGAGGAGTCAACACATAGACTCGCCCCGGGTGGCTACAGTTATTATGGTGGTACACGTTATCCGCCATGTGGGAACGTGTAACAGTCACTCCGTACTTGTCTTGGTTGTGATAGATGTACGCCATCAAGGCGGACAGATCCGTGAACGGATTGTCTTTGTCAACCAGATCTCCTTTGACGTTATCGTGGAACACCCAGAACGCTAGTCGGGGGTAGCACACAGCTCCCGTGTAGTGCGCGATAACTCCCGGCACCTTCTCGGCAGGAAGTACTGCCGCTGCCGTAGGATTATTCATGTATTCAAGGAATTCCTTGATAATTTCATCCTTGTGCGCCTTGAGATACGCAGGATTTACGTAATACCCCTCCGGAGAGCGGAGCCTCATATTACTGAAGATACCCATACCACAATTGTACATCCCGAAACAATCGATACGGACGAGGGCCTTCAGTCCGGAGGCCTCTTCCTTGACTGGCTCAGGAGGCTTCTTGGCTGCAGCTACTGGCATGTTAGTTCACCCCCAATGACTTGAGTTCTTTCTTCCAATGCTCCGGTACGTATTCTGCGTACTCGGCAAGACTCGCTCTCATCTCGGGAGTGGTGGATTTCTTGTCGAAGCAAATGTCTTTGGCTATGCACGGCAGTACGAGAGTCCAGATTCTGGACGGACGATCCGTACCATAGAAACGGTTGGGTAGAATGGGGGACTTGAGCACCACTACCCCAAACTTGGGCTCCGTCTCGAAGAGAGCAATGAGAGCTTTCCAGTGGTTATACCACTTGTAGGAGTAGTTATAGGACACGGAGTCCATGTAAATCAGAGTACCCGGCCGATAGGTCCCGCTGTCGTTGGGAAACATCGGAGAGCCGGCCATCAGAGTGGTGAAAGTCGAGGATTCGTCCAGATCCTTCAGGTAGTTCTCAATGATGGCATCTCGGATCTTAACCTCTTCGAGCTGGTCTTTGACGACCGTCCATCCAAGATTCGTCCTAGATGCTCCTTCTGTTACCACCAATTCTAGGCGCCCCACGGTCTTGTTGCCGCAGTTGTACTCACCGTAAACGGCTTTGAGACCTACCTTGTAGTTGCCGATCTTAATCGTGTTCATCGTCTTACTTCTTATTCCTATCAATCAGGGCTCCGAGATGGGTTACATAGAAAGCCAGACATTGACCTTCCAGTCCCGGAGCGGTGTTAACCTCACCAATCACGTACACGCCATCACGGTGCATAATATCTACCGCGCCATAAGAGAGACCCAACGCTGCCATAGCCTTAGACGCAAGCTCGCAAGCAGCAAGGTCGGTATTGACGTTACGCTTGAATATCCACCCGTTATCCCAAGTGCGTATATAGGTCGATGGAGTCTCCGTGAGATCAAATTCAGACCAGCGTCCTTCCGATACACGTCCCTTCTCCAGATAAAGGCAGGAATACTTACCATTCTCATTAAGAATGCAGTGTACTCTAGCCTCGACTTTCTTCGGGAAGTATTTCGTATAAAGCTTGATATCATCGCGGGTGATGGCATTGCCCTTCTTAAAAAGCTCCAATCCTTGACCCGAGTGGGCGTGTAAATTGAAGTGCCCAATGACCGAGGTCTTCTTGAGCCACTCTTCTGCCTGCTTGCGATCCAGCGTGTACTCGAGTGTCGGAATGATCTTGTCATGAAGCACCTTCAAGCAGCTCAGCTTATTACTGGCCTTGGCTACTGAGGAAGCTGGGTTGAGGACCTGCGGACCAGCTCCCATTACTCGAGAGCACCCCCAGTTAACTATCAAGCCGACCTTGTTCTTCTGCTTGTCCGTCTCCCACTCATCGGGAGTCCGTCGAAGCAGGTTGAGGTTATTAGCCAACCGCCGTGGTGTACCTCCGTACCACGGGGTGAGTAGTACTGTTCTCATATTAATCCATGACCTTCCAAATGAAGATGCCTAAAATCAACCCCCAGACTAGAATAATTGCTACTTGTGGACTCATGATACCTTCTTTGCGGTACACACCGTACACCTCCACGCCTTGGGCATGGTAGGAGGTGTGGATACCTGATTAAAGACCCTATTCCCGTTTCCGTACTTCTTGTCCTGCCACTCGTTTTTACAAGTGCAGGGTAATATCTTGGTGTTCATGCTGCCTATTTCCAAAGGAAATGTACGCCGCTTACGCGGCGGCTATCTGCTCCATTTTCTTGGGATCGTCAATGCACTCAGGGCAGATCATCTGATACTCTCTATCGTTGACGTTACGATCCTCGTGGTTACACGGTAACTGGAAGAACTGGACTCTGCCTCGATCCAGCTCGATCTCGAACTTACCCTTACAGAACACGCATCCCTGACAAGCAATGTCTTTCCATTGCTGGACCGTGATCTCTCGTCCCTCGGGGCCTGGGACCATGATCTGAGGAAAGACGTGCTTCTCTTTCTCTACAGCTCCCAGTTCTCGTCCCTGATCGGGAGTCCCGTGTACGGGTCCCACCCCAGCTCCCACAGCTCCTCCGCTGCGTTCGGAGTCAGTCTTGTCCTCCTTGGGGGAGGCTGGTACGGGAACCGCCCTCCCGGAAGCCAGCGCTTCCTCATATTCTTTGCGTTGTTTCTTGGCCGCCTCTTCTCGTTCGAGGTGCTTGATGCGAGCGTCGTATCTCTGAAACTCTTTCTCCGCCTCTTCCTTAAGGAGCATGCCTTCGTAATACGTATACATCGTTTCCGTGGTCTTGTGCTTAACGTTACGCTCCACCTTCGTAAGCTTGATCGGGAGGCAATCACGAATAAACTGCCACTTGAACTTCCACTCTAGGTAACTGATTCCGTTAACCCGGACGATTGCGCCCAGTTCCATAGCTCGTGATCCGTATATATAGCCATACGCATCTTGTGAAGCCACCTGGCCCTCTCCATCCCCGATATCTTTGTAAAGAACGAGGGCTGAATCTGCAGGATCTGCGTTCTTACACCATATCGCATCTCCCACGTTGGGAGCGTTTTTAACGTAGATGTCAAGACTAGTGGAGTGCCCGCCGCTGCTTCTTTGAAAGCTTGCGCCGCAACTGGCGGGCCAAGATTTTTTTTCTTCGTATTCCGTGATGGATGGCTTGAGTACGGCCTTGGTCAGGTCATACGTATGCAACTTCATCGTCGGGAATTGGTAAAATCCTTGCCGATCATGTGGAATGTCGTTACGGCTCAGGATGGAAGCCAGCATATCGATTTCAGAGGCGAAGTAGAACTTAGTGTTGCCCTTATCTTCAATGCACCATAAATCTCGCTCCTCGTTGCGAGCAATGTTCATGGTTTTGGCTTTCTTGTCATACCAGATAAGAGTGTAAGCTCCCTCCAGCAATTCGAGAGTAGGGATAGCTCCCCTCTTGAGGATAGAATGAGCCACGTGAGCAGAGTCAACGTCGTGAGTGAAATTGTTAGGAGTGAGCGACCGAAAGTTCCTAACATGCCCGTTGTGAATGAGCAAGATCTCGTTGTTTTCATCTTTCAAACGGAATGGATGGGAGTTGTATCCGGAAACCTTGCCCAGCGTCGCGGAGCGAGTGTGCCCCAGCAATGCCCGAGTGTTGAAGATATTCCTATCAACCCAATCCCATTCGGAAGAGTTTAGGAAATTAATGGCCGATGTATGCGTCTTGGCATACTCGGTATCGAAGTCCTCGAAGACCATACCAATGCCGGTGCCTCCCATGCCTCGCAATGCGGACATGTATAGCCCTTGCCACATATAGTGCTGAATCTTCTGCCAGTGAGCGCTATTTGCTTTAAACGCTCCTACCAAACCACACATTTTATTATTCCTTATGCTAAGGGCCGTTAGCCCGCTGCTACGTACTGATACAGAGTTTCCAGACCACTCCACACATCTGCCTCTACATTACGAGACAAGCGTACAGCATCTGGGTAGTGAGATTGAAAGACCTCCTGTAGCAAGACATGAGGCCTGGTTCCATTACACGTTTCCAAGACCTTTTGAGGGGTCATTGGATGATTACGTACCCACTCCTTGAGACGCATGATGAGATTGATCCAGGTAATAATCTTGTCCCGTTGCAGAGTAACCGGAGCTTGCCTGAACTCAACCGTACCAAAATTGCCAATAGCGAAACAATTCAATCCTGCGTATTTGTCTCCTTGGTGATTCTGCAGATAGGGCAGCACAGATGGCTTACCGTCCTTGTGGTACGTCTTGAGAGTATCCCGGAAGTTCTCGAAATGTTGTGGATGCTTGTACCACGGGATACAGTAGTTCGAGATGTTCCTGTTGTTACCTACGAACTGGTACAAGAACGGTTCCACCAGGCAGTAGATCGCTCCTAGTTGTTCCACATCCTGAGGGAAGTTAGTATCCTGCATATCGATGTGGCAGTGCAAGGAGGTACGATACGTCCCCGTGAATCCAAGAGCACGGGAGCAGTCGTCCATCGCATCAACGGCACCGAGGATCTTCGAGCCCGAATATCCTTGTCTGAACGTGAATTCGATACCATTTTTACGTAAACTCCCGTCAACGTGCCAGTCGAAATATCTAGCTACGGATTGTATATGTGCGGGGTACGCGGAGCACTCGGGCGGTGCCTCTCCCTTCATATTCTTGGGGAAAGGCCATTGCCCACACGTCTCCCATTCGTATTCTAGTCCTATACGAGTCTTGGGGAGACAGAACTCTGGGACTGGTTGTTCTTGCTCAAGGAACTCTGCGTTTCCAAAGAGCTGTCGGACTTTCATTATACACCCCAACTATTGTAAAGAATCCACCCTAGCAGGAGTTTACCGGGTACCCCTGTGTAAGTTCTCATCTTATCGGTACCTATTTGTATCACTGAATATCCTACAGCAATACCCTCTGGATGATATCCTTCAATCCAATTTTTATTAAATACCATGTCCACAGGTTCTGGATCTTTGGGCTTAGGAATCGGAGGCGCAATGTGGATATAGTTTTCTGGAATCCCGTGTTTCTTGACGAGTAGCTCTTTAAATACAGAGCAGCTATTAAAGAGCCGTATTGTGGCTCCGGCCACTTCCCCTAGGGGACGCCCCAAGAGTAGTAATTTGCCCTTACTACGATCAATAATGAATCGCTTGGCGCACGCTATCGAGGTCCCTGAATCGAGGCCCTCCAGAAGCGTAGGATAGGTCTTAGGACGGCCGTACAGTTCTCCGAAGGCTATAGATCCAATCTTCTGCATGGTCTTATCTTCTGGCTTTATAGGCCCAAAGAACTGTATACCTCCGGTCTTCCAGGGGAACGATTTACGCAGGTTCTTAGCCAGCGGATGCTTCCACAGGCCACATCCCCCGGGGACGTTGAATAACAGGGGCTCAAGGACGATGGGATCCAATACTTTCCACCAATCCTGCCAGGAAATCTTCTTGACCTTAAACTGGGCCTCTCTGGTCAGATAAGTACCAGTGATGTAATCTGAGTTCTCGTGTTCTCCAACGATGAACAGCCTTGTCTTAGTGCTGGTTAACTTCCACATCATTGCTGTCTCTTGGAAATAATGGTAGAAGTCTTTGTGATCCACGTCCTTGTAGATCGAGCCGTTTACGGTAAGCATTTTATCCTCCGATTACGGCTTTGCCTTTGCTTCTGGGACCCTGCCCTCGCGGCGCAGCACGATCACCTACCCAGTGCTTGAACATATATCTAAGATCGTTGCCGCAGCGACGGTACGTGTTCAAAGTGATGGCTCGCTCAGTACTGCCCAAGTCACCCAGATCAGACATTTTCCAGTTTTTATACGCCCTCTCCAGATCGTCGTTTAACCTGGCGCCGTGCCCATCGAAATTGAGAATATAGCTCATTGAGACGATTGCTTTGTCAAATTCCTCGATAACGTCGTGGAAATAACCCTGATAATCCTTCTTGACTGTGTTGAACTTGGCGTCATTGCACCACCAATTATCGGGACTACGATGCTCAACGCCATACGGAGTCTCTCGATACAGTCCTGGATGGCCGTAGAACGGGTATCTAGCTACGTCCACAAATCCGCACATCGGAAATATCAATAACGCATCCATCATTTTGATGGCGTTCGCTTTATCCAAGCCCTCGGGCCACGGGTCAATGCCGAGATGCACGTGCCCACCCGCAAACCGGCTAGCCCCAAATCGTTCAATAGAAGGAGCGTTCCGTAAGCCATAAGCAAATAGATCAGGAGAACAGCCGATACACATCGCTTCAGGAAGCTTGACAAGATCGTCCATTCTGAACGTAGCATGGGAGTCCTCCGAAATAATATAATCCTTGTGCTGATTGAGGAATATCAGCATCAGATCTTGAAGCTTCTTACGGCAATCCTTCAATGATTTCGATGGAGTTACGTTGAATTCGACTGCACAGCCGTCTTCGAGATAACCACCGTCTGGTGATAGAAACATAGGAGCCCGTTTCTCTCCGCCGAATTTCCGGCACGCAGGGACCACTAGACCCGTCTTCTTTTCGCGTACAAAGAACTCTGGATCAGCTCCGATTGTAACAGTGTACTTACTCACACGTAACCTCGTTCCGTTTTTTGTTCATCAACTCTTCTATGACCCGCATATCTCCCGGCGAATATTCATCCGGGAGTTTATGTAAAACTGTCTCTCGTGCGTATGCTTGTCTATCGTCTTCGAGAGAAATTATGTACCAATCAAGATGGTTGGATCCCTCAGTGTGCGCTATGAAGTTTACTACTTGTACGACAGTTCCATCATACGCATGTATCCAGGCATCTCCTTTTTTGCAATTCTTAATCCCTTGTAATAAAGCAAACTCCCCGTTGGCGAACTTAGGCATAGTCCACTCCTAAAAGCCGGTCTATCTAGCGGGCCGGCACGCTTCTTTAGGCGCTCTTTTATAGTCCCAAGGGAGGCGATGCCTAATCCTCGGTTCACGATTATCTCCCCACCATCAACAATACCACGCTACAAGTGCTTCCTTACGGCTGTCATCTCACAACCGCTTACCACACCTCAACGTGCTTTCCAGTGGATCTCTGAATATCTCAAGCGCCTCAGACAACCATGCACTGCATCTGCAAAAAGTATTCTGGGTTTTCTTTCGCTAATCGCGACGTGGCAATTAGGCGGCCCAGCCTACGACTAGGATTATCTCTAGGAGAGCAATAACTCCAATAGGTATCAGTGAGATGCTCACCCGTTTCCGTATTAACGACATGGGCTGAAGTTGCATATTGCGCAGTACCCCTTACGTTGTGTTCGATGTCATTACCATCATGAAAATGATGTACAACCACTTTATGAGCCATGATTAATTCCTAATTACACAAGGGCCAGTTACTCGAACGAATTTCCCATCCTTAGAGTCTTTGAATTCCCATCCATCAGAATTGTCCACAGTCGCGATTTTACCGGTGCTCTCGGTGTCAAGAATCACCGTATCTGCGCTGTAGCAAGTGATGTGACCAGGACTGCCAAGGGCACCCCAACTAGCCTGTGTGGCATCTGTACAGCCGCTAATTAAAATAACGGCTAACACCATTAATGTCTTCATTAGGACTCCTAAATATCGTGGACGTAGGAAAGCGTAGCCTCTAGCGAGGCTGTTGCGGACAAAAAAGCCCGTTGAGAACTAAATCTCAATACGGGCGAGTGGGGCTCAATGGCCCCTGGGCGGACAGAAAACTATGCGGAATGCGGATCTTGAACGAATGCCAAGTCCGTAGTGCTCTTTTTATTCTTAGTCTTGAGCTGAGCAAGCACTTCGGCTTGCTTTTTATCTAAGGAAAAACGATCCCATAGCATATTAGCAGGGATACGTCGTTGAATATTAACGATAATCTTAATCATGGACCACCCAAGAGAGAAGCGACCAAACTTCACTCAGATGTATGTACTGCCACCACTTTTTGTGGTTTAGCTAGATCCCTGGACGTTTTATATTAAACTGCGAACGTCCAAACGCAGGTTACACGGGCGGGCGAGTGCCCGTGTTGGGGGTAACAAATGGAACGCTCACCCTCTCCACCGCCCTGTACCTTGAGAGGCTACGAGACAGCGGCTCACAACCGCCGTTTCGACCTTACGGTCTCATCAGTCGTATAAAATGGTACAAGGAATGCACAGCTACTTGCGTTCCGGTGCTGTGGTAGGACCCTTAAACTGGCGGTATACTATTCCGGGCGGTATACCAGCGACCCTCCGCTTCATCGGGGAATTGAACCCCTTCATCCCACTAATTGCGATTATCGTCGCGTGTGAGAGCTTAGACCGGTTGAGAAACGACCCTCAAGCCGCAGCCACAACTGCAGGTTGACTATCCTCTTCCACAGAAGATGAAGAGGGCGCGGGATTATGCGCTAAAATACGACCAATAGTATGGTCGTATAGATGGGTCTCAACGCCTGGAAAGTTGTTGTGGACCCAATCTGTGCCCGTACCCCGATCAACCGTTAAATGGAGAGCAAGTCCTCCCGTGTACGGCGCTTTGGGATTAGGCAAATTCGTATGCAAGTAGACATGGTCGTCGCCTTGCTTAAGACGGAAAATCTCAACACTATGCACTGTGGCGAGTAAGCGACACGCCCTTAATAGCTGTGCGTTCATGATAATCCCATTAATTGTGTTAACCATTAAGATTATTAATAGTGATCCGACCCATAACTAGCTAGTGACAGTAGGACTGTCGCCTCGTGCAGCGCATGGTCCACTCTTGAAATAATGGGTGATTTCCCCACTAAGGGCGTCAGTGATGACCGTATATCCATTACGTTCATAAGCGATTTTCTGAGCAGCTCTTTTTGCTGCTCGTTCAGCGACTTTAGATTGTTGTCTTGCTGCAACATAAAGCACGGTTAATCGTATTACCCAGTAACAAGCGATAGCGCTTACTACCAAACCCATGTCGTTCTCCCATGTGAAAGCGGGCCGACCAAGGGAATGGCCAGCCCGCCTATCTACTCATGCAAACATCTATCTAGGGAGATTGTGTTAAATTAGTCACGTCATGATTACTAACCTCCGCTCACGGCTTAGTTTAGTGTGTGTCTAAATTAGCAGCCTATTTAAGCTGCCATCCCCGCGCAGGGGATTACTTGCCTCAGCCTACCCGGCTTTGTCTTTTACGCCGTGCTTTCTACAGCTTTCATCCCCTACATATATTAGACAGTCTGGCGGGAATTAAGTTCCCCGCTCATTTGTGAATCCAGTGGCACATGCAACCTTGCAGTATTCCGTACTTAGCCCTTAAGCGAGCCAGCAAGGCCCTTCGTTTAGCAACTCTATTAGCCTTTTTAATATCCTTATAGCGCATATTACTCACCCATGCCCCGGAAAACCTTGCGGGTAATTTCTAAGTTAATCAATTACTTTCCCCATATATATTAGACAATTATGCATAACTAAAGTTCCGCCCTCGCTAACGCTCAGGTTCCCGGCCCAGGCAAAGGTTGAACCCTAAAGCATTCAGGCAAAATAAAACCCCCAGACCTAAGCGTTGCCGCCTAGATCCGGGGGTTAGATTAATTAGGTTAACCGTTAACTAGATTAACCGACCTTGACATCTCCTGTGGGCTCCATTCTGATGCCGTCAGCATAGACGGCCCCTTTAGGCTCATTGCTCTGTGCGTCCTGCACTTCGTTGGCCTGCTCGATCAGCGCTTCTTCCTCTTCCCAGGCCTTTTGTCCTGCATCAAGCGCAGTCATCCGCTCCTGCTCAGTCATGATAGTCCACGCCTCTGTGGGAATCCAAGCAGGCTGGATAGCAGACTGAGATCCTTCAATCTCATCGTCAGCACCAGTACCCTCAGTCCCTGCAACCGCACCGGGCAAGCTTCCACCTGCAGCGGCAGCGGGAACCTCTGGCCGAATCGGAGCGCTTCCAAGCTTGGACACTCGTTCACGGTTCGCGTCGGCCGCCGCATTGAGCAATTCTTGCAGCTTTTGCGCACATTCGGTGAGTATTCCATTAAGATCTTCCACCTTGACATCGTCGTTGTTGTCTGCGTCGTGAGTCAGCCGAATGACCTTGTTTAAGGCTTCCTGCGTACTCTTGACCTGCAAACCCCGCTGATCGACGTTGGTGCCGTTTGCAATCCCTTGCTGTGTCTGCTCGCCGTTCTGCCCAGTCTCGGCCGCAGCTTGCTTGGCCTTCTCCTTGTCCTTCTGCTCCATCTTGACAGTGTACTTTACCTGTGCTTCTTGCGCTTCCCGGACGTCCCGCATGAACTGCGTTGAGCCCTTCTTGGGATCGGCGTACCGTTCCGAGAAAGCGTCCAAGTAGCCCTTGGCCAGAACCTTCATCGGAGCCCCTTCGTGCTCGTTCTCGAAGATCCAGAGCTTCTGAACTACGTCGGCCATCTCTTCGGCCCCGTCAATCAGTCCAATTAGCTTGGACTTGGTAACGGAGTATGACAGTTGCGTCATTCCCTGGTACTTGGCAATGTCTCCCAGAGACTTGATTTTGCCCTTGTAGTCAGGATCCGATGCCGTGACCAGTTCACGGAACTTCTTGATGGCCCGAGCTTCGCCTGTGAGCAACGAGCCCTTAGCAAGCTCTATGTCACCACAAGACCGGATGAGATTGAAAAGGTCTCTGGTCCAGCCTGCAGCCTCCTTAGCGGACTTCAGAATCAGTCCGACCGTGGCATCTGCCGCCTTCTCGTCAATCTTTTCCTTTGTCACCAGGTCCATGACCGTGGCTCTGGAGTTCTGAGCATCAATCTCAGCACTCGTTCCAGCCACTCGCCCATTAGGAAGCATCGCTCCAACTGCACGTTGAATAATCGACATGGTAATCTCCTAAAATATGTGATATTTGAGGCTTACTCATGTAGCGCACTAGATAGCGCCCTCGTTAAAACTAAACCCTAGGTATCATCATCATTCTGAATTCTACCCAAGCACTAGGAAGATCCTTCTTAAGCTTGAGCCATTCATCCGCTTCCGCGCCCGTCATAGGCGATCCGCACCAATCCCAGCTAGTCCAACCCCCCGCCGTATTGCGCGACCGCATTTGGACTTGGTATTCCCGCACGACCTTAACCGTAAACTCAGGCTTAGGAGGACGACCAAGCTTAGCTAGCCACTCTAGGAATTCAAGCATGACAAGACTCCCAGTGCGCCAGTATGACCTTGTTTACCGCGGGCGTTATGACCTTGGAACAAAGCGGGTACGTCAAACACGCCCAGCGAAAGAAAACATAAGCTCTACTGGCCATGGCTATTCCTCCCTAGAACTGAGCTTGCCATTGACTACGGCATTATCTCCTTCAGCTGGCACACAATTAGGGATATAAGATCGCCCGTACGTGGTTGGCTTGACATCCGGCTCATCCCCCTTAGTGGCCTCATTAAAGAATAAGACCATCAGGAACAAGATCAGAGCCACAAGAAAGGCTATAACAACGATTATCGCAGTTTCCCGTATTCGCATTGATGGTAACATAATACACCTCACATATAAGAATGTGGGCGCTATATGGTACGCTACACGATTAGCCCCGGATTGTTAAACAGCAGCCCAAGCGTTAAGCGAGGGATTGCACACGTATAGCCGCTGCTAGCCTAGACGCGCCTATCGCGTCCGATCAATCTCACCTCTTACGTAGATTAGACAACAGCACGCTCAAATAGTTCAACCCTGTTAATCATAAGAAGAGTCAAGATTACTTGTGTTAATGGTTAAGGGTATTAGCCATTAATGGTGCATGTGCTATCAGTGTGCATCATATCATGAACAGTGCGTATCACATGGGGTGTATGGTATGAGATATATCACTGCGCCCCACATCACACGTGATACATCATATATCATAGCTCCTGCCTAGACAGTACCAGCCTAGACAGCGCTTGCCATGTCAACCTTCGTCCGCTCGGACGCCACCCGGGGCCCTCTTTAAGGAGAGCCTAATTCGGACGTACCGAATTCGCTGATTGGGGGAGGAAAAATGGGGTAGCTAGGAGAGCGTATAAGCCTATTAGGGAGGGGGAGAGAGGACCCTATAGGTAGGTAGCGGGGGTCGCCTCCTATCCCCTATAATCCCCTTACGGAGGCTCCTAGAGCCGATAGACAGGGACGTCTAGAGTAAGGGGATGTGCCCTAGCACAGACCCAGCGAAGCCGGGATAGATTCCTATCTACAGGGAGTGAACAGATAGGACTTGACTTTCTTTAACGTACTCTGATATAATACCGTACATAAGAAATAATAATGTTCTTAAAGGGTGACTACCTTATAATTGTCTTCCCATGACAGACGGGATAATTTGAGAATAGTCTGTGGTCGGTTATCAGCGTGGCCCATAGCTAGCATAACGCTTCAGTAGCCAAGCAGTCTTCGGCATGACGTACAGGTACTTACCGGAAAGTTAACCGGTTGACTTGGGGTCCCCGGTAGTAGCTTACTCCTGACTCTAGACTCCCTCCTGTACTCTTAGGAATACATGAAGCGGTAAGGGCAAGATTTATCTGAAACTCTTAGAGATCCTATGCCCTATAAGATCCCCTCCGATATGTCCTTCTCCGATCGTCAGCAGCTCCGTGAGTACGGTAAGCTAGTCAAGTACTTATCTACTGGTGAGTATCTCCAGACTAAAGCTATTCAGTACGTCCGAGAGGATCGAGAGATCCAAGACATCAATTATCACCTAAACTCATTAGTTTGCCCTGAACCTCGAGTCTAAAATGGGTATTCGCTTCCAGGGTTTCCGAATTCAAATAGAAGCCCTCTCACATACCGACACCTAAGGACTCCTAATGCTCTTTCTTCCCGTTCTCCTTCTCGTAACCCACGGATACCTGGCCGACGACGCTATCTCCACTCGTCCTCTCCTCAAGGAGCAGTGTACTGAGTTCGTGAAGGAGTACGTCACAGAAACGAATAAGAAGCTCCCTGAGGGCACCAAGGCAGTAGGCCTGTGCATACCCATAGGGGATGACATCAAAGCCGCTCCTGTGGCTCCTACGGGGCGTACAGGCCAAGACGGATCCCAGACTCTCTAGGTATTTACAGGTTTCTAAAAGAAACCGGATAAACGAAGTTTATGAAATTTGACACAGACACAGTTACCCAAGCCCCCCAGCAGACCCCCCGTAACCGGGGATTTGAGGACCATGGACCCCAGTTTGCAAACCATACAGAAGCAAGTCGAAAAGGAAACGGCCCAAGGCCATTCATGGGACACAGTGGTCCAGCTGCGGATGATTCAGGAATTGATCGAGGTCAGTTCTCAAGTCGCTCAGTTAAGCAAGGTCCTGTCTGAGATCTTATCTGATGCCAGATCAGTCAAGCAATCCTCCGATGGTCTTGCCTCCCCCAGCTCCGCAAAACGAGGCCGAGGGCGTCCAAGCGGGAAAGGACACACCTAAGTTCGAGTTCGCCCAGAACCCGACTCGTATCCACCCCGATGCTACTAGGCATCCGATTACCAAACGCTTCCAAGGTAAGTACTAAGTGGGACACAAATACGTCCACAGGCACCACTGCCCTGCGTGCAATCTAAAGTGGTGGCTCGTATATGGCTAACGTATCTGTCACTGAGTTCCAAGGACTCGGGTACGTCGAGTCCGGCACGGACGGAATGAGCTTTAAGCTTGCTGCCCAAGCTCCTCGATATACTACCAAGACTGTGGTTGAGCAGGCTCTAATGTCCTCTCCTACCACCTCTCCAGCGTTCGGCCAGTACACAAGGATGATCCGTGTACATACTGATGCACCCATTAAGATATCTATCGGGAGTGCTCCGGGCGCTACGGCGAACTCGCCCCGGCTAGCTGCCAACCAGACAGAATATTTCACGGTAGATCCGGGGGATAAGATTGCCTGGATTACTAGT
>Ga0207702_10000419_pt1 | contig 48574 bp, 42 predicted proteins | sample KBSCornC62_FD_184302 | JGI IMG/M metagenome (GOLD analysis project Ga0207702, IMG submission 184302) | Corn rhizosphere microbial communities from Kellogg Biological Station, Michigan, USA - KBS Corn C6-2 (SPAdes) (version 2) | ecosystem: Host-associated > Plants > Roots > Rhizosphere > Soil ... | reverse complement strand
GAGCTGGTCGCCTCGAAAGCCTCGGCGTCGCCGATCACCACCGAAGACCCGCTCGCGATCGGCTGCCTCGACAGCTGGGGGGAAGGGATGACCGGCAAGATCGACGAGGTCCGCATCTACAACCGGGGCCTCGACCAGGCCGAAGTCGAGGGTGATGAAGCCGCCCCGATCCAGACGCCCCAGGCCGGCCCCGTCGCCGCCTACTCCTTCGACGAAGGCGAAGGCGAAACCGTCGAAGATCTCAGCGGCGGCGGCAACACCGCGGCGATCGAAGGCGCCGAATGGACCACCCGCGGCAAATACGGCGGGGCGCTGAAGTTCAGCGGCGAAGACTGCGTCCACGTCCCCAGCAGCCCCGAACTAGAGCTCTCCGAAGAATTCACCCTGGAGGCCTGGGTGAAGCCCGAAGGCGGGGACCTCACCGACCCGGTGATCGTCAAGGAAACCGAAGGCAACTTCACCTACGCGCTCGCCACCGGCTTCTTCGACGCCTCGGCCCCCGAAGGCGCGATCGCCTACAAATCGAGCGCCTGGAACCGGGCCGAAGCGCCCGAAGACCTGCCCCAGAACGCCTGGAGCCACCTCGCCCTCACCTACGACGGCGCCAGCATGCGCCTCTACGTCGACGGGGAGCTGGTCGCCTCGAAAGCCTCGGCGTCGCCGATCACCACCGAAGACCCGCTCGCGATCGGCTGCCTCGACAGCTGGGGGGAAGGGATGACCGGCAAGATCGACGAGGTCCGCATCTACAACCGGGCGTTGGGGGACGGTGAGATCACCGAAAACCTCAAGGAACCAATTCCAATACCTCCAACGGCAGTGACGGACGCCGCAGTGGCCGTGACTGCTAACGAAGCAATTCTAACGGGAACCGTGGACACGCATGACCAAGAAACTACGTACCAGTTTGAATACGGGCCCACCACGGCATACGGGCAGATGGCACCAGAAGTAGCAGAAGAAGAACTGGTAGGCGATGGAGGAGAAGAAGCCGAAGAAGCCATAGCCTTTTTGACGCCGAGCACCACCTATCACTACAGGCTAGTGGCCTCGAATCGCGCAGGAACGGCTGTCGGCGAAGATCATTCCTTCACGACTGAACCATCCAGCGTGGGTGCGAAACAGGAAGAAGAAGAAGAAAGAGAGGAACTTTCTTTCACGGGCCAATTCACTGGCCCGCTTCCCAACACCTTCGTGGGTCTCAACTGGGCAGGGTTTCGCGATACCGCAAGAATGCCGAAACTCAAATCATCTGGCGCGGCTGTGCTCCGCATAGGAATCAATAATTTGAACACGTTAGTCAACGATCGAGATGAATTCACCACCGAACGAAAAGCCTACGACGCCACCTTTGTAGAAGCCGCAAAAAATCACATCCAGCTGCTCTTCGTCCTTGGTTCGGGACATTTGCCGCCAGGAGAGACGGCAGCAGACATGCGGAAAAAGGCCGAAGTTATCGTGGACCGATACAAGCCAGGTGGGTCACTTTGGAGTGAAACTGGAGTGACGAATAGCTATGCACCCGAATATTGGCAGGTCTGGAATGAGCCGAATGTCGGCTACAATTCATTAAAGTTTCCGCTAAGCGGGAACCCGTCGGACCCCAGTACCGTAGATCCTGCAGAATACGGCCAGTTTCTGGCGCAAATGTCTGGAGGCATCAGGAATGCTGACTTTGGAGCAAAAATTCTGGTGGGAGGGCTCCTCAACATAAATCCAAATAAGGGAAAGGTCAGTAGAGTCACGCCACAGGAATTCGTCAGAAAGATGGGTCATCAGGACGCCTACGACGCTGTTGGTCTACATCCTTACGTATTCAAGGCGAATTATGGTCACGGACGACAAGGTCCCCCGCGGGATTCGGCTGAGGTGCTGAAGGTTACTAAGCGGGTGCGAGGGATCATCAGGAAGACGCGACGTAGTCTTGACGTGATTCAAGAACCTGGTGAATCACGAAAGAAGCTGTTTATCGACGAGTTGGGGTGGCCGGTGGTAGACACGGGCGATCCGTACCATCCCAAGGTGTCAGTTAGCGTGCAAGGAGAACTGCTTCACTCAGCCTTCAATATGATTAAGGCGAAATCTAAAGCGTGGGCTATAGGCGGCGTCTTATACTACAACTCGATCGACACGGGGGGTGGTGACAGGTGGGATCAACATACTGGAATGCAATCCGCTCTCGGGAAGATCCGACCATCATGGTGTGCATTTCAGGACGAGGCGGGAGTTCCTTCGAAAGAAAGAGACAATTGCTAGGACGCTAGCTAAGCTGCAGGGCCGTCTGGATGGCTATGTACTATGTGGCGATGGGGGTTACGATGAACCGACTAACGTCAAGCGTCTTTTTAGGGATTGGTCTCGCTGCGATCGTATTGATAACGGGAGCCAAGGCTTGGGCGCATGATGGGCAAGTCGATGTTGCTTTCGGGGACCGGGGGCATATCGTGGTGGGTCGCCCCTTTTACTTCATGTCCGTTGGCCCGGATGGTGGAGTTGCCCTGCTGGGTCGGTTCGAAGTGGCTCGAGTTCTGTCGAACGGAGAGCCCGATCCGCGATTTGGTGCCGGGGGCTCCCAGGTACTTCCCGAGACGATCGAAGGCTCGCCATACGTCCTGTCAGCGCTGGCGGTCGACGATCAGGAGCGCATCATCCTCTTTGGTTCGGCATTTCCGCCGGGTTATCCGGTGGTGGGTCGCGAACCCGGGTCGGTGCAGGTTACCCGAGGGCTTGTCATGAGACTCAGCCCGGAGGGTGAGCTTGATCCTTCGTTCGACGAAGGGTCGGGAGCCGTCGTGAGCGCCTTCGGGCTTTCCTCCAAGGTGCCGGAGCTGTCCGGGCAGCCGACCACTAGCGTGCTCGCGGGTATTGTCGATTCCCAGGATCGGCCGGTCCTTGTAGCGGGTGTCGCCGGCAGCTACTCCCCCTGCATCAGTCACAGCTTTTACGCGCCCTTTGCGAGGGAGATTGTTCGGCTGACTTCGTCGGGCTCCCTCGATCGGAGCTTTGGTGGAGGTGACGGCAGAAGCCCGGCATTGCGAAACCTCAACGCTCAGCCTCCTCCGAGACTAGGCCTCACTACCACCGATCAGCCCCTCGTAATGGGGGCCGAAGGGAGCGCGTGCGCTCGAAGCAGTCTCGCCTTTCGCTTTAACGCGAATGGGGAGCCCTTCCTTGGCTATGGAAGCCAAGGAAGGTTCCACCTTCCTTTTAGGTCCTTCGGCAGTATCGCCGCTTCCACTGGGTCCGGAGGCCTGGTTCTTCGACAGGGAGTCCCGGTCGCAACAAAGGTCCTTCGAGTGACGCCGGCCGGCTCGATCGACCGCGCTTTCGGAAAGGACGGTGCCGCCGTGGTGCATCTTCCGAGTGGCACGAACCGGCTCCTAACTCCGGTTGCCGTTGACTCTCGGAATCGCGTCCTGCTGGTCGGTTCTTATTCTCGCCGGGTGGCGGGATCAGACCGAAAGCGCGCCTCCCTGGTGGTCGAGCGTCTGTTGGGTTCGGGTAGGCCAGACCCCGGGTTCGGCAGCGGCGGCATGATCTCGACGCCGATACGTGCCGCTCAGGTGCTAGGGCACAAGGAAGCAGTACTTGATCCGCAGGGCCGCCTCCTCGTCCTGAGTCAAGTAAGGCGCCCCACCTTCGGCACGCATGCCAAGGTCGTCCTCACCCGATTCAAGATGGGTAGCTGACGCGTTACGTGGTGATGGCTAGTGGGTCGACGTTGGCCGAGGTCAGCGTAGCCCACGCCAGCGAATGGTAGGGAAGGGGGTCACGAGTTCGAGTCTCGTTCCGGCCTTCTCTGAAGTCGCTGCAGAGCCGCTACTTCGATGGCCGATTCTGCGACTGCTAGAAGCCCTCTTGCTAAGGGGGCGGAGTCCGCCGGACCCTCCCCGCTGTTGTCCGCCGGAACCCACCCCCGCCTCCCCCAAAACGCTCGCGCAACCCGAGTTGCAGGGACTTTTGCTACCTGAGCCAGAAATCACGCTTGGTTAGCCTCATCCCGATGCCTCTGAACCGTTCCGTTGTGCCGGCGCTTTGCGCTGCCGTCGCAGCGTTCCTGCTCCTGCTCATAGCCGCTTCCGCGGCCCCTGCTGCCGATCTCCAGTCCGAACTGGAAGCGAAGCGGTCGCAGCTGGAGAAGGTCGAAGAACGCAAGGGCGTGCTGACGACGACGATCGCCGGTTTCGGCGACAAGATCGAACGGCTGACGGCCGAGGTCGCCGGCATCCGCACCCGGGAGGCGGCGGTGCGGGAACGGCTTGCCGCTAAACAGGCGGAACTGAACCAGGCGCAGGCCGAGCTCGACGCCGCCAAGGCGCGGCTGGCGCGGGTGCGGGCGCAGCTGAAACGGGCGCTGACGGCGCTGCGCGAACGGCTGGTGGCAATGTACGAGACCGGCAGCCCGGACCTGATCAGCGTCATCGTCGGCGCCGACAACCTCGACGACCTTGCCGCCCGGACCGAATACCTCAACCGCATCCACGGCATGGACGAGGCTGTGGTCGGCCGCGTCCGCGACCTGCGGGACGAAGTCCGGGAGCTGGTCAGGCGCCGGCGCGACAGCAAGGAGCGGATCGAATCCGCGCGCGACGCGGTCGCCTCCGAGAAGCAGGCCTTGACGGCGGAACGGACGGCGCTGCAGAGCCACCAGCGGGAACTGGTCGCAACCCGCGCCGACCGCGAAGCGGCGCTGGGGAAGATCAGTGCCCACGAAGAAGAGCTCGACGGCTCGGTCGCCGACATCCAGTCCAAAATCGCCGCCGAGCTGGCGGCGACCGGCTCCGCGCCGCTCCCGGCCGGACCCGTCATAGGCGGCAGCGGCAGCATGATCTGGCCGGTCGACGGGCCGGTCGTCTCCGGCTTCGGCCCGCGGACGATCAACGGCAGCTACGAGTACCACCCGGGGATCGACATCGCGGTGCCGGAAGGGACGCCGATCCGCGCCGCGCTCGACGGCACCGTCAGCCTGCAGCAGTCGGAGGCCGAAAGCGGCGGCTACGGCAACTACACCTGCCTCGACCACGGTGGCGGGCTCTCCACCTGCTATGCCCACCAGAGCTCCTTCGCGGTATCCCTCGGTCAGTCGGTTAGCCAAGGGGACGTCATCGGGTACACCGGTTGCACCGGATACTGCCTCGGGCCGCATCTGCACTTCGAGGTTCGTATAAACGGCTCCGTGACCGACCCGATGGGCTATTTGTGAGCAACAATCCCTTCCGATGATCCGTCAGGCGCGCAGATACCTCGTGGGCGCGATGTCCGGGGCGGGGCTGATCGCCGCCGCGATCGCGGTCTTCGTTGTGCTCGTCTCGACCCAGGTCTTCGGCAACTTCCCGATCCCCGGATTGCTGGGCGGTGGCGGTGACGCCGGCGTCACCGGCGCCAGGGAGGCTGCGGCGCCGGTCGGCGGCGGGGCAGGTAGCGGTGCCGCGACCGAAGCGGGCCGTGCGAAAGCAACCGGCTCCGCGGGCGAAAGGACCGGCGCCGGGGACGAAGCCGGCGGCGGTTCCGGCGGCAGTGGCGGTGCAGGAAACATCGGCAATGGCGAAGGCGGTACGGGGACCGGCGGTGGAGCGGGCGGCGAAGGCGGCTCCGACGGTGGAGCGGTAAGCGAAGGCGGCGGCTCGACCACCAGCGGCGGCAGCGGCGGCTCGGGCGCCGGCACGGCCTCCGGCGGCGGTGGCGGCGGTGGCGGCGGCGGAACCGGCGGGGAACCGACCACCACCTCGACCTCCGGCAAAGTGACCGGCACGGTCGACGAAACCGTCCATCAGGTCGACGAAACCGTGACCGGCGGCGCCCTCGAAGAAACCGGCGTCACCGGCACGACCGAAGAAGTGGTCGAAAGCGTCGCCGGACCCGAATCGACCGTCGGCAAAGTCGTCGACGAAACGCCGAAGACGGTCGAAGGCGTGACCAAAACCGTCGAAGGCCTCGGCAAGTAATAGGTCGGCGACCGCTCGAAGCTTGATCGGCCACAATGCCGGTCGATGGCGGAGCGGGCACAAGCGGTGGCAGGCGGCGATCCGATCGCGGCTTCGGCCGTCCTCCCGCGCGGCAGCCGGGTCAACGCTGAGGGCCACCTGGAGGTTGCCGGCTGCGACGTCGTCGGGCTCGCCGAAGAGTTCGGCACCCCCACCTACATCTACGCCGAGGACGACATCCGCTCCCGCGCCCGCGAATACCGCGAGGCCTTCGAGAGCCGCGGCGCCGACTACGAGGTCCTCTTCGCCAGCAAGTCGCTGCCCTGCACCGCCGCCTACCGGCTCTTCGCCGAGGAGGGGCTCTCGGTCGACGTCGCCTCCGGCGGCGAGCTGCACATGGCGCTGAAGGCCGGCTTCGACCCCGGTCGCATCCACATGCACGGCAACAACAAGTCCGACGAGGAGATCCTCTTCGCGGCGCGCAGCGGCATCCGCCACCTGATCCTCGATTCCTTTGACGAGATCGAGCGCTGCGAGCGTCTGCTCGACGAACCGCAGCGGGTTCTGATCCGGGTGACGCCCGGGATCAAGCCCTCGACCCACGACTACATCACCACCGGCCAGCTCGACTCGAAGTTCGGCTTCGGGCTCGGGGACGGGCTGGCGGCGCGGGCGGTCGAGCGCGTCCTCGCCTCGGACGAGCTCGAGCTGGTCGGGCTGCACGCCCACATCGGCTCGCAGATCTTCGAGCTCGAGCCCTACACGCTGGCGATCCAAGCCCTCGGCGAGCTGGCCGGGGACTGGTGCCGGGTCGTCAACGTCGGCGGCGGCCTCGGCGTCGCCTACACCGCCGATGACGAGCCGCCCTCGATCGACGCCTACGTCGACGTCAAGGTGCGCGGCGTCGCCGAGGTCTTCGGCTCCGGTGTGCGGATCCTGGTCGAGCCGGGGCGCTCGCTGGTGGCCAACGCCGGTATCACCGCCTACCGCATCGGCACGGTCAAGGAGATCCCCGGCGTGCGTACCTACGTAGCGGTCGACGGCGGCATGTCCGACAACCTGCGACCGATGCTCTACGGCGCTCAGTACGAAGCCCTGATCGCCGACCGCGCCGGGGCGCCCGCCGAGACCCTGGTTACGGTCGCCGGCATGCACTGCGAGTCCAGCGACATGATCGTCCGCGACGCGATGTTGGCCGAGCCCGCCGTCGGCGACGTCCTCGTCACCCCGGCCACCGGCGCATACGGTTACGCGATGGCCAGCAACTACAACGGCGTGCCGCGTCCCCCGGTCGTCTTCTGCCGCGATGGTGAGGCCCGCGCGGTCGTTCGCCGCGAGACCTACGAGGACCTGACCGCGAGGGACGTCTGAATTGCCTTTTTCTGGCTGGCTGTTAGGGTTTTCCCTTGCGGGCGCAGGGGAGACGAGGCGCGAGGAGAAACTTGATGTTCGCCCACGGGTTTCCTCGAGAAGATATGTTTTCCGCCAACCTACGGCCACCCCTTCTTTCGGACGCAATCAGCGGAGTTCCTCTTGGAGATTCTTTTGCTCGGAAAAATCTGTGTGATAGATTTGTCTTGCGGCAAAGGGATCTAAAGGGATCAGCGAGGGCGTCCGATGAGTCCAGTCAAAACGATGCATTCATCAGATAAGCGCGGAGCGCCTGCCTCGACGGGCCCGAGTACGCCGCGGTCTACGGAGACCGTTCGAGTCGGGCTGCTCGGTCGCGGGACCGTGGGAAGCGCCTTTGTCGATGAGCTGCGCGACCTTGGAGGTTCTATCGCGAAGGACCACGGGATCGACCTCAAGCTCTCGGGGATCCTTCGGCGATCGGAAGGTGACTTCGAGGAGATTCTCGAGAGCTCGGATGTGGTCGTCGAGCTGATGGGAGGACGAGAGCCGACTCGTCAATATGTGGAAGCTGCCCTGAGGCGAGGTTGTCATGTGGTTACCGCGAACAAGCAGCTCATCGCTCACTCCGGCGAAGAGCTCACCAGGATTGCCGCGAAACATGAAGTTCATTTCCGCTACGAGGCCGCCATCGCGGGGACGGTGCCAATCATCCCGATCCTCAGGGGCCACCTTCTGGTCACCCATATCGATCGAGTCATGGGCATCGTCAACGGGACGACGAATTTCGTTCTTGAAGCAATGGCGGAGGGGCTCACCTTCGAGGCGGCCCTGATACGCGCCCAGGAGCTCGGCTTTGCAGAGCCGGACCCGACCGAGGACATCAACGGCGAAGATGCCGCGGCGAAGATGGCGATTCTCTCCAGACTCGCTTTCGGCAGCGCGGTCCAGTTCGGAGATGTCGACTTCGAGGGCATCGAAAACGTCGACCCCGATGACCTGCGGTACGCGAAGGAGTTCGGTCTTGCCCTGAAACTGCTTGGCACTGCTGAACGGCGCGATGGCTCGCTAAGTGTCCGGGTATTTCCCTGTTTCGTAAGCGACCAGCATCCACTGGCCGGAGTTCGTGGCCCATTCAATGCGGTAACGATCGATGCGCCCGCTGTCCAGCAGATCACGATGTCGGGTCCTGGCGCGGGCGCGAGAGCGACCGCTTCGATCGTTCTGAACGACGTCGTTGCAGCGAGCAGCCCTTACCACGGGGACTATCTCGGGGCAGCGGAGAACCTCGTGATCGACAACAGCGGTCAGCGGTCCTGCTTCTACATTCATCTGGTGGTCGCCGATAAACCTGGCGTCCTCTCGAAAGTTGCCGATCATCTGGCTCAGCACGGGGTCTCGATCGAGAGTGCCGTGCAGAGAGGTCTGGGAGATCAGGCAAGACTCGTTCTGGTCACTCATGAGTGCAACGAGGACGGTTTCTGGGAAGCGCTTCTCGACATCGCCAAGCTCGGGGTCACCCGCTCCGATCCTCGCGCGATTCGAGTGCGGGAGCAGGCTTAGTTACTACGACATATCCTGCGGCAGTGTCCACGGGGCTGATCGACCGCTACCGCGACCGGCTCTCGCTTGAGCCCGGCGACCCGGTGGTGACCCTGAACGAGGGATCGACGCCGCTGATCGAGGCGCCGCGGCTCTCGGAGCGGATCGGGGCGCGTGCCTACTTCAAATTCGAGGGGCTGAACCCGACCGGCTCGTTCAAGGATCGGGGGATGACCGTAGCCGTCTCGCGGGCGAAGGGGCGCGGGGCGGAGGCCATCATCTGCGCTTCGACCGGCAACACCGCCGCCAGTTGCGCCGCCTACGCGGCGCGGGCGGGGATGCGCGGCGCGGTGATCGTGCCCGAGGGAAAGATCGCGATCGGCAAGCTTGCCCAGGCGCTGATGCACGGCGCCCGCGTCGTCGCCCTGCAGGGGAACTTCGACGACGCCTTGCGGATCGTCCGCGAGCTCTCGCAGAAGCACCCGATCGAGCTGGTCAACAGCGTCAACCCGCACCGGATCGAAGGCCAGAAGACGGCGGCTTTCGAGGTGGTCGAGGACCTGGGGGAGATGCCCGGGGCGCTGGCGATCCCGGTCGGCAACGCCGGCAACGTGACCGCCTACTGGCGCGGGTTCCGCGAGGCCGCCGCTTCGGGGGACGCCGAGCTGGGCAAGCTCGACGCGCCGAAGCCGGTCCTCTACGGCTTCCAGGCCGAGGGCGCCGCGCCGCTCGTGCGCGGCGAGCCGGTCGCGCATCCCGAGACGGTCGCCTCGGCGATCCGGATCGGCAATCCCGCTCGCTGGGAGGAGGCGATGGCCGCCTTCACCGCCTCTCGCGGCCGCGTTGCCGCCGTCTCCGACGAACAGATCTTGAATGCCTACCGCTGGCTCGCCGACAACGAAGGCGTCTTCTGCGAGCCCGCCAGCGCCGCCTCGGTCGCCGGCCTCCTCGCCCACGGCCTCCCGACCGTCGACGACGCGCCGACCCCCGAGACCGTCGTCTGCGTCCTCACCGGCCACGGCCTCAAGGACCCCGACACCGCCCTCTCCAAAGCCCCCTCGGTGATCAACTGCGAGAACGACCTCAGCGCCGTCGAGCGGGCCGTCTTCGACTAAGTACGGTGAGACCGTACCGACTCGTACGGTATTACGGTACCTGCGCCTGAGATGACCACCCGCCGACGACTCGTCCGTGTTCCAGCTTCCTCGGCCAACCTCGGGCCCGGGTACGACGCGATGGCGGCGGCGATGGCGCTGTTCCTGGAGCTTGAGGTGGAAGAGGCGGGGGAGTTCTCCTTCGACGACGGCGGGCTCGGGGTCTCGACCGGGCGCGACAACCTGATCGTGCGGGCTTTCGAGAGCCTGCGGCCCGCCGACGGGATCGCCTTCCGGCTGCGCAGCGAGATCCCGCTGACCCGGGGGCTCGGGTCGAGCTCGGCGGCGATCGTCGCCGGGCTCTACGCGGCCGACCACTTGTACGAGCTGGCCCTCTCGAAAGAGGAGGTGCTGGCGCGGGCGACCGAGATCGAGGGGCATCCCGACAACGTCGCCGCGGCGATCTACGGGGGCTTCGTCGTCTGCTCGCAGGATCCGGACGGGGCGTCGGCGGCGCGCTTCGATCCGCCCGAGGGACTTGAGGGGATCGTCGTGATCCCGCCCGAGGAGGTCTCGACCGCGCAGGCGCGGGAGGCGATCCCGGCCGAGGTGCCGCTGGCCGACGCCGTCGCCAACGTCTCCGCCGCGGCGATGCTGGTGCTGGGGTTGCGCAGCGCCGACCTCGACCTCGTCGCCCGCGGCCTACACGACAGCATCCACCAGGAGCGCCGCCGCCATCTCTTTCCGCGCTCGATGGAGATCGTCGACGCGGCGCGCGAGCTGGGGGCGCTGGGGGCGACGATCTCCGGGGCCGGGCCGACCGTGCTCGTCTGGACCACCTGGCAGGACGCCGGCAGCGTCGCCGCCGCGCTGGAGACCCGCTGCGCCGGCTGGGCCGAGGTCAAGCGGCTCCCGTTCAGCCCCCTCGGCGCCGACGTCCCCGAGCTCTGAGATGGACTGGGTCGTCCAAATCGGCCTGATCGAGCTGGCGATCGGCGGCCTGCTCGGCTGGGCGATGGTGGTGCGCGACGAGCGGCCGGAGTGGCTGCGGCGGATCGGCGTCGTCGCGCCGCAGCGGATCCGCCAGGTCCACCTCGACTACGTGATGATGGGCCTGATCCTGATCGGGGTCGGCCTGGCGGTCTCGGACCTGCCGACGGGAGTCGCAATCGCGCTCGTCTTCGGCACTTTCGTCAACCCGTTCCTCTTCGTCCCGCTTGCCTTCGACCCAGACGCCGAGAAGCGCCTCTGGTACCGGGCGCTGGCGACGGTCTCCTTCATCGCCGTCAGCGGCGGGCTCGTGGTCGCGGCGATCGTCGGGCCCGGCTAACCGGCGTTCGTCCTTCATCGGGAAATACGCCCACAAAGGACGAACGCCGGCTCCGGCAGCGCGGTTAAAGTCGGCGCATGCCGACCATGAAGAAGCTCTCGCTCGTCCTGTCCGCTCTCGTCCTCGCCGCGCTGCTGGCGATCCCCGCTGCCGCGCAGGCGACGCTGGCCTACGTGCGGAACCCGCTCCACCCGACGGTCTTCGTGGCTGCTGACGACGGCTCCGGGGCGAAGAAGCTGGTACCAGGGGAAGATCCACACGTCTCGCCCGACGGGAAGATCGTGGCCCTGCTGCGGCAGGGGTCATCGCTGAAGAGCAAGCCGGAAATGGTCCTCGCCCCCGCCGACGGCAGCGCTCCGTCGACGGTCCTCGCCAAGGGCTGGCGTCTCCCCGAAGTCTTCTCGTGGTCGCCCGACTCGAAGCTGGTGGTCGCGGTCCTGGGGCCGGAACTGGGCAAGCAGCGCCTCGTCTTGATCAGCACCGAAACCGGGGCGCAGCGGACGCTCGCGCACGGCTTCTTCAACGGCGTCAGCTTCTCGCCCAGCGGCGGCGAATTCGTCTACGGGATGGCGGCCACGGAAAAGTTCCCGCCGCGCAGCGACCTCTACCGGGCCGAAGTTCTCCCGCCCGGCGCGGTCAGCGTCAAGGCGGTGGTCCCGCAGCGTTTGACCACGGACCACAACTCGTCGTACCCGCTGTGGGGGCCGCAGAAGATCGTCTTCGTGAAGACGCTCGACGCGAAGAAGCGCAAATACGGCCCGAAGAACGAGCTCTACCTGATGAACCCGAGCGGCAAGGGCGTCAAGCGCCTCACCCACACCAAGGTGGATCCGCTGCTGCAGGGACTCTTCCCGACCGCCTGGTCGGCGAGCGGCAGCCGGCTATTGGCTGAGTTCGAGGGGCAGGACACGAGCTACGCGGTCGCGGTAGACCCGATGACCGGGAGGCAGCGACAGGTGGGAATTGTCACCCAAACGTGCTCGAAACTAACCGCGTGCGCTGCAAAGAAGGGGTTCCTCGACATCGTGGGCACCTCCCTCTCGTCCGACGGCAAGTTCGTCCTCGGTTATACCGGCGGCTTTGAACCCGGACCGAGCCACGACGTGGTCAGCGTGCCTTTCCCTCGCGGCAAGCCAGTGGTCCTAGCCGCGCGCGCCTTCGAGCCGGACTGGAACCGCTGAAACCGAGGTCATGTCGAGTTTGTCTCCCTATGCGAGACAAACTCGACACGCCTAGTCCAGCAGCCCCACCTGGCGCAGGATCGAGACGCTGTCGGAGTAGACGTCCTTGCGCTTGACGAGGCCGCCCTCGAAGGGGATCACGTCGAGGCCGTCCCACTCGACGCGTTTGCCGGTCGGATCGGCGACGAGGTCGCCGCGGCGCATCGTCTTGGCGTGGGTCGCCGAGGCGGTCCATTCCTGCACGACCAGCCCCTCGCGCACGTAGAGCCGCCGGGTCGAGAAGGCGATGTCGGGCCAGGTCTCGAAGATCGAGCCGATGTGGGCGCGGGCCTCCTCGCCGACCGCTGACTCGCCGGCGGTGTGGTTCTCGAAGACCATGTCCGCCGCATGCATCGCCATGATCGCGTCGAGGTCGTGAGCGTTCCAGGCTTCGTTGTACCGCTCGATCGCCTCCGCCAGCGCCTCGGCCGAATCCTTCTCTCCCATGCACCCGATCCTCTCCGAACTGCATCAACTTTTCCACCCAGTAGATAGAAAAGTTGATGCAGTTCGGGCTCCTCGCGGGTAGGGTCGGTGCATGGCCAACTATGCGATCAAGCACCGGGACGAGTTCGAGCGGATGGAGGGGTCGGGGGAGTGCACCTGGCTGCTGGCGCGCAAGTCGCTCGGGACGCAGGCCTTCGGCTACAACCTGGTCGAGATCGCGCCCGGTGGGCAGATCCCCGAGCACGACGAGGCGCGGAGCGGGCAGGTCGAGCTCTACGCGATCCTCGAGGGCGAGGCGGTGATGCTGCTCGACGGCGAGGAACACCCCGCGCCCGCCGGAACCCTCGCCTCGCTCGAGCCGGCGGCGAACCGGCAGATCCTCAACCGCTCCGACGGGAAGGTCGTGGCGTTGCTGATCGGCGTGGAGCCCGAGGGCGGCTACGAGCCGATGTCCTGGGCCTGAGCCGCAGGGCGGGCTGAGTTCGACGTCGCTGGGTTAATCCCTCGCCCAGAATCGCCCTTTTTCCCGCATAACGCAGGGAAAGCCGAGCAACCAGGGGGAGAGTTCGGGCCCGCGCTTATAATCCGTGAACTCGTCAACCCGTCGCGCGCCCGCTCGAAGAAGGCGTGGAACCCGGGAGGTCAAAATTGAAGGCCCAGTCCGATAGCCGCGCTCCCGTTGAGCGCTATTCGCCAGAGCGTCCCTATCGCCCGCTCGTCTCGCCGCCCTCGGTCGAGGACAAGGACGCCTGCGCCATCTACGCCTCCGTCCGCAAGGACGCAACGCCGAGCCATGAACCGATCGAACTGGCGATCCCGGCCCTGCAGAAGATGCTCCACCGCGCCGGCAACGTCGACGGCGAGGGCGACGGTTGCGGCGTTCTGCTCGACATCCCGCGCAAGATCTGGGCCGAGGAGGTTCGCTCCGGCGGCCACGACCCCTCGCTCGCCACCGACGATTCCTTCGCCGTCGGCCACGTCTTCATCGAGCGCTCCCAGGACGTCGAGAAGGTCAAGCACGACGCCCGCGAGCTGCTGGCCGCCGGCGGCTTCCGCGTCCTCGCCGAGCGGGTCGGCGTCGTCAACTCGCCCGCCCTCGGGCCGACCGCCCGCGAGGAGGAGCCGATCTTCTGGCAGGTCGCCGGCCTCGTCTCCGACCCCGAGACCCGCGACGACGTCCTCTTCGACCTGATGATCGACCTCGAGAAAGAGCTCGAGGTCCACGTCTCCTCCTTCTCGGCCACGACCTGCGTCTACAAGGTGATGGGCGCTCCGACCGTGCTCGGCGAGTACTACCCGGACCTGCTCGACCCGCGCTTCGAGACGATCGGCTGCTTCGGCCACAACCGCTACTCGACCAACACCTGGCCTTCGTTCAAGCGGGTGCAGCCGTTCACGCTTCTCGGTCACAACGGCGAGATCAACACGATCCAGCAGCTGCGCCAGGAGGCGAAGATGCTGGCAGTCCCGATCCAGCCCGACTCCTCCGACTCGCAGGACCTCAACCGCACGATCGACACCCTGGTCAGCCGCGAGGGCTTCAGCCTCGCCGAGGCGATGGAGATGGTGGTGCCGCCGATCGTCGCCGAGGTCCGCGGCCTGCCCGAGGACCTGCACAGCTTCTACCTCTACCTGCACCAGACGATGGGCCCGTTCGCGCAGGGCCCGGTGGCGCTGATCGCCCGCCACGCCGACGAATGCGTCTTCTCAGCCGACGCGATGGGCCTGCGCCCGCTCTGGCAGGTGGAGACCGAAGACGACTACGTCTTCAGCTCCGAGCCGGGCGTCGTCCCGGTCGGCAAGATGTGCTCGGAGCCGAAGCCGCTCGCCCCGGGCGAGAAGGCGATGGTGATGATCGACCGCGCCGAGCGCCGGACCAGCCTGCACCCGCACGCCGAAATGCTGCGGATTGTCCGCGACCGCTGGCTGGCGCGCAACGGCGCCGAGGCGGCGGCGGGCTACGACCGCGCCTTGGAGACCGGCGGCCCGCTCGAGGGCAAGGACGTCCCCGGCTACACCGACGCCGGCCCCGAGGAGCCGGTGCGGGTCTCCGACCGCGTCCTCGCCGGCTTCGGCTGGCAGCGCGACGACGTCAAACTCGTCCAGCAGATGGCCTCCAACGGGGCCGAGCCGGTCGGCTCGCTCGGCTACGACGGCCCGCTGGCGGCGCTCTCGCCCGAGCGCCAGAACCTCGCCGACTACTTCAAGGAGACGGTCGCCGTCGTCACCAACCCGGCGCTCGACCGCGAACGGGAGCTCGAGCACTTCTCGACCCGGACCCTGTTCGGCTGCCGCCCCTCGCCCGACAACGCGGGCGCGGACACCGGCACCGTCGAAACCGGCTTCCCGGTGATTCTCGGCGGCCACCACGAACTGGCGCCGCTCTCCGATACCGCCTACCGGAAGATCGCCCGCGAGCACAACACTTATCTGCTCGAGGACCTCTGGGAGGAGTTCAGCGGCCGCAACGCCGCCGTCGACATCTCCCTGCTGGAGTCGGAGACGACGAAGGGGGCGATCGAGCGGATCAAACAGGAGGCCGTGAAGAAGGTCCGCAACGGCTGTGAGCTGCTGGTCCTCACCGACCGCACCGTCTACGAAGCCGACCGTCGCTACCTCGACCCGCACCTGGCGGTCTCGGCGGTCGACCAGGCGCTGAAGCAGTTCAAAGTCGAGACCGGCGAAACGAACCTGCGGCGGCGCTGCGGCATCGTCATGCGCTCGGCGGCGATCCGCAACGTCCACGACGTGATGCTCGCCCTCGGGCTCGGCGCCAACGGCGTCTGCCCGTACGTGATGGTCGAGGTGATCTGCGTCGAGGACTACGAGAACGACGTCTCCAACCTCTGCGCGGCGCTGCGCAAAGGGATCGAGAAAGTGATCTCGACGATCGGCATCCACGAGGTGCGTGGCTACGCGCGCCAGTTCAGCTCGATCGGGATCAAGCCGGAGCTGGCGGAGATCTTCCAGACCGAGCTCTACGCCGCCTCCGAGGCGGCGGGGACCGGGTTCGCCGACCTCGACGAGGACACCAACGCCCGCGCCCACGCGCTCTCGGGCGACGACGCGGCGGCGAAACCGGCGAAGACGTTCCGCTTCTACCCGAAGGTCTACAAGGCGGCGATAGCTACCGCCAACGGCAGCGGCACCTACGAGGAGTACTCGGAGAAAGTGCGGGACCTGGAGAAGCAGAACCCGATTTCGATGCGCCACATCATGGCGCTGAAGGGGGACCGGGAGCCGCTGGCGGACCCGAGCGTCGTCGACGCCGGCGTCGGCCACCACGACTACCCGATCGTGATCTCCTCGATGAGCTTCGGCTCGCAGTCCGAGCCCGCCTTCCGCGCCTACGCGGACGCGGCGAAGTCGATCAACGTCCTCTGCATCAACGGCGAGGGCGGCGAGATCCGCGACATGTACGGCCAGTACCGCAAATGGCGCGGCCAGCAGGTTGCCTCGGGGCGCTTCGGCGTCTCCGCGGAGATGCTGAACAGCTCCTACGTCGCCGAGATCAAGATCGGCCAGGGCGCCAAGCCCGGCGAGGGCGGTCACCTGCCCGGCAAGAAGGTGTCGGCGAAGGTCGCCGCCGCGCGTAACGCCGCGGCCGGCACCGACCTGATCTCGCCCTCCAACAACCACGACCTCTACTCGATCGAGGACCTGGCCGAGCTGATCGACGAGCTGAAGACGGTCAACCCGGACGTCCGGGTCTCGGTCAAGGTGCCGGTGGTGCCGAACATCGGCACGATCGGCCTCGGGATCGCCAAGGCGGGCGCCGACATCATCACCCTCTCGGGTTTCGAGGGCGGGACCGGCGCCGCGCGCCAGCACGCGCTCCGCCACGTCGGGCTGCCGAGCGACATCGGCACCCGCGCCGTGCACCGGGCGCTGATGGAGGCCGGGCTGCGCAACCGGGTCGAGATCTGGGCCGACGGCGGCTACCGGACCGGCCACGACATCGTCAAATTGCACTGCCTCGGCGCCAACCGGGTCGGCTTCGGCACCCTGGCGATGGTCAGCCTCGGCTGCACGATCTGCCGCGGCTGCCAGCTCGACACCTGCCACGTCGGCATCGCGACCCAGATCGAGACGCCCGAGGAAGCGCAAGCGCACGGCTTGAAGAAGTTCACCCCACAGGAGGTCGAGCGCTCGGCCGAAAGCAGCGCCCGCTTCTTCTCCTCGATGGGCGAGGAGGTCAAGCAGGTCGTCGCCTCGCTCGGCTACGAACGCGCCCAGGACCTGGTCGGCCGCTACGACCTGCTCGAGCAGGTCAGCCACAAGGATCAGATCGACCTGGCGCCGTTGATCACGCCGCTGGAGGAGTTCCTCGACCTCGAACCGCTCGACCTGCCGGTGGCCGAAGAGACCGACGCGCGGGCCGAAGCGGGTCTGGTGATGGCGCGGCCGATCCGGATGGAGGCGAAGGAGGCCTCGAGCCAGATCGCGGCGCTGGCGCCGGAAGTCTGCGGCGGCGGCACCGTCCGCAGCCAGTTCCCGCGGGCGACCGACGCCAACGACCGCGTGCTCGGGACCGAGCTGGCGGGTGCGCTGGCGCGCTGGCGGATCTTCGACGGCGGCCCGGCGGGCGAGGAAGGCGACAAGCTCGCGAGCCTCGAGTTCAACGGCGGCTCGGTTGCAGGCCAGGGCCTCGGCGCGTTCAACTCCTACGGGGTCAACATCCGCATCGAGGGTGGGGCCCAGGACGGCGTCGGCAAGACGATGCTCGGCGGCTCGATCGCGATCCTCAAGGGCAAGGGCGCCAAAGGCAAGCGCCTCAACGGCTCGGTCGGCAAGTCCTTCGCGTATGGGGCGCAGCGCGGCAAGCTCTACGTCCAGGGCAGCGCCGACTCCAGGTTTTGCATCCGCCTCTCCGGCGCCGACGTCGTCGTCGCCGGAGAGCCAGAGCAGGACATCGACGACAGCCGCGGCGCCCTCGCCGACCGCGCCAACGTCAAGGGCTTCGCCTTCGAGTACATGACCTCAGGGCGAGCCGTCGTCCTCGGCGACATCGGCCCCTGGGCCTGCGCAGGCATGACCGGAGGCCGCGTCTACGTGAGGCACAACGCCTTCGGCATCGACCGAGCGGCGATCGAAAGGCGCCTGGGCAAAGGCGCCAAAGTCGAACTCAAAGACCTAGACGCCGAGGCCCTGATCGACATCGACGACCTCCTCCACGGCTACGCCGACGAACTAAGAGCAACCGATCAGCACGAAGAGGCCGACCGTGTCCAAGCCCTGGCCGACGACGCCACCAGCAACTTCCTGATGATCGTCCCGCTCAAGGTCCAGGCGGACCCGAGCATCTCCACCGAGTGAGTTAGCGAGTGCGGCGCCTGATCCGCGAAATAGGCGGATAAGGCGCCCCGCTCAGCAGATCAGATTCACTTCAAAGCAAATTTCAGAGGTGGTCCGTTCCAGATCCGAAACTTTCCGTTCCAGATCTCGCACTTGACTTTCTTCAGCACGCGCGAAAGCGCAACCTCCGCTGTCTCCTCCCGATCTTGGGCCCTTCCGAATGGAGCCGGCACTACTGAGGTTTGCCCTCCAGCCGGTCTGCGATCACCCTGACCTCCTGAAGCAACCCGTCGAGCGTTTGGGCGGTGTCGGTGTGGATGCGCCATTCGGTCAGGCGGCGCTCGGCGTCCATGGAGTCGAGGCGTTGTTCGAGGGTGGTGGTGCGGTCGTCTAGGCGGCGGATCTGGCGGTCGGTGCGCTTTTGGGATTTGCGGACTCGGGTTTTGACGTAGCGGCGGAGGTCCTCCTGCATCGTGTCGAGCTCGCGGCGAAGGTCGGAGTTGAGGGGCGTGTTCTGCTCGTCGAGCATCTGCTCGACGCCGCGTCGCACTCGCTCGATCTCCTGGTGGAGCTGGGCTCGCGCGCGCTCTGCTGCCGCGGAGATCGACTCCTCGCCGCTGGCGCGCGGGGGATCGTCCGGATTCTTGGGGTCGTTCACCGCCTCGGATCGTACGGGCGGGGGTGGCGGCAAATCCGCTCGCGAAGCCCCATCGTGGCAGCGAGACCGCGAGGGACCCGAATAGCTCCGGTTTCGCGCGGTCTCGTGAGTGGCGGGGACCGCGAGGCCGCAAAAACCCGGCTAGAACACGGGTTTTTGCGGTCTCGTGCTCAGGCCTGCAGCAGGACGAGGCGGTAGCGGCCGATCGTCAGCTCGTCGCCGTCGCTGAGCTCGGTCCAGTCGACCTTGCGGCCGTTGACGAAGAGGCCGTTGAGGCTGCGGTCGTCGAGGATCCTCGGCGGGCGGCCCTCGTCGGTGGCGATCATCGCGTGGCGCCTGGAGACGCTCGGGTCGTCGAGGCAGATCTCGGCTCGTTCGCAGCGGCCGATCTTGGTCCAGCCGACCTCGAGGTGGAAGGTCCTGACCTCGCCCTCGCCGCCCAGCGCCAGGTGGTAGCCGGGCTCGCTCAGCTGCTCGCGCGCCTCCTCCAGCCAGGCCTGCGCCTCACCCTGTTCGCCGAGGGCGAATTCGAGGGTGGGGGAGCCGTGCTCTTGCAGGCCGGCGAAGATCGAGTCGCGGCGGAAGCGGGAGTTCCCGCAGAGCGCGCAGTCGGGCAGAGGATCGGTCTCGCGGAGGGCGAGCTGGGTGCCGCAGACCAGGCAGAAGTACGTCCCCTCTCCGGGCATGGTGCCGGTGGCAAACGCTTCGCCGGCGGGACGGGAGCCGACGGTCTCGAAAATGGGAAACATCTCCTTCCTAAACCCTGGTGCCAGCCGATACTAGTACCCACCTCTATCCCTGTCACTGGAGACTTCTCGATCGGTCCTGGCGCGAGCCCCCCCGCCGCTCCGACATCTCGCCTCAGGCCTCCCCATCTAGACTTGGCGCCCGATGGGGCCGGTCAGCACCGAGATCGAAATCGACGCTCCGCGCGAGCAGGTCTTCGCGCTGTTGCTCGACCTCTCCGCCCGCCCCTCCTTCACCGACCACTTCCTGCTCGATCAGCACCTGACCCGGATCGATCCGGTCGGGATCGGCGCCGGCGCCCGCTTCTGTGTCAAGGGACCGCTGCGCAAGGTCTGGATGGACACGACGATCGTCGCCACCGAGCCGCCGTTCCGGATCGTCGAGGAGGGCGAGGCCGGCCGCGCCAACCGCATCCGCAGCCACATCGTCTGGGAGCTGAAGGAGGCGCCGGGGTCGCTGACCCTGGTCCGCGTCTCGCACTGGACCGAACCGGCAGCGGTCGACCGCGCGCTCGAGCTGCTCAGCGGCGGCTCGATCTGGCTGGAGCGCGGCTGGCGCCGCGCCCTGCGCCGCCTCCGCGACAACATCGAGTCCGATCAGCCGGTCAAAGAGCGAATTGCCGTTGCAGGCGGCAACCGCTACGCGACGGGCATCCCTTAGCCGACGGGCGTCCACTCGGTCTATATAGACTCCGCGCCGCGATGCACCCCGCCCGCCGCACGCTTTTCGCCCTCTTCGCCCTGCTGGCGCTCCTCGCGCTGAGCGCCGGCGTCTCCGCCTGCGGCTACTCGAGCAACTCCAAGCACACGAACGAGGGCGAGCCCCTCCAGCTCGGCGAGCTGGAGTACAACGTCACCTTCTCGCGCTACCTCAACCCGAACGACAACGAGGACGCGGCCTACCTGGAAGGGCAGCCGGAACCCCCGAAGGACAACAACTACTTCGGCGTCTTCTTCGAAGTCCAGAACAAGAGCGACGAACCGCAGCAACTGCCCTCGTCGCTGACGATCACCGACGCCGAAGACAACGAATACAAAGTCCTCGAAAGCGAAAGCCTCTACGCGCTGCCCTTCAACGGCACGGTCGAAGCCGAAGAACAGATCCCGGTCCTCGACTCGCCCGCCCAGCAGGGCCCGATCGAGGGCTCGGTAGCGATCTTCCTGCTGCCTGAAGAAGCGTCAGCAAATCGTCCTTTGACCCTTCATATAGAAGGCGCCGAAGAAAAAGGCGAAGTAACCCTAGACCTGTAGCTCCCTCTCTTTCAAGCCCGACGTCGCCGTCCCGAGCGCGGACGAAGCTCGACTCGGCTCATGTAGGGATCGGGGCAGTCCCGGAGGAACCTCCCAAAATGTGACGGAGGGACTGCCCCGATCCCTACCCAAGCCCCGCTTCAAGAACTTCCGCCGCGATCGGGGCGGCGACTTCCCCGCCCGCCGCTTCGGCTTCGATCAGCAGCACCCCGACCGCCAGCTTCGCCTTTTCGGCCGGGGCGAACGCCGAGAACCAGGCGTCCTTGATCTGGACCGGGTTTTCGGAGTTCTCTTCACCTGGCTTCGGCCCCAGCTCGGCGGTGCCGGTCTTGCCGGCGACCTGGAATCCGGAGAGGTCCGCCGCGGTGCCGGTTCCTTCGTTGACCACGCCGATCATCAGTTCGGTCACCTCGTCGGAGATCTTCGGCGACATCACCCGCACGGGTTCGGCGTCGGGACGCAGCTTCTCGTTGGCGACGATGGACGTGGGCATCCGCACCCCGTTGTTGCCGACCGCCTGCGCCACGCTTGCCATCTCCAGCGGCGTCGCCAGCACTTCCCCCTGGCCGATCGCCGAGACGCCGAGGTCGATTTCTTCACCGATTTCGGTCGGGATCGATGATTCCTCGGGTTCGACTTCGCGGACGATCTTCGGGGCGTAGAGAGTGGGCGGCGAGTTGAAGCCGTACTTTTCCGCCGTTTCGACCAGCTTGTCGTTGCCGACCGCCGGCCCGAGCGGGGCGAAGACGGCGTTGCAGGACTCGGCGAAGGCCTGGCGGAAGGTGCCGCCGCAGTACTCGCCGTTGGCGTTGTTGAGGAAGCGGCCGCCGACGTTGACCCCGTTGGTGATTTCGAATTCATCGTCGAGGCTGACCTTGCCCGCGTCCAGGGCCGCCGTCGTGGTGATGATCTTGAAGGTCGAGCCGGGGGGCTGGGGGGCGGAGAAGGCCTGGCCGGCGAGGGCGCGGACGTCGCCGCGCTGCGCGTCCAGCACGGCGACGCCGCCGGCGCGGCCGGCCAAGGCCGAGACCGCCACTTCCTGCAGTTCGGGATCGATCGTCGTCTTCACCGGCGCTCCCTTCTGCGGTTTGCCTTCGGCGAGGGTGCGGACCGAGGAGCCGTCTTCGGAGACTGCCAGCAGCTTGCCGCCGGGCCTGCCGGCGAGCCGCGCGTTGAAGGCGCGCTCGAGGCCGCTGATCCCGACCGGGGTTTCCGGGCTGAAGCCGTGGCGGGCCAGTTCCGGCCACTCTTCTTCGGGCGCTTCGCCGACTTCGCCGGTGACGTCGATCGCAGCGCCGCCGATCGGGTGTTCACGTTCTTCGGCCGGCCCTTCGGCCAGCGGCGTGCCGTCGCGGGCGAGGATCGGCGCCCGTTCGGCGAGTTCGACGTCGGCGGCCAGTTCCTCGCCCGGGCGCAGGCCCGGGAAGACGAGGCTCTCGTCCCATTCGACGCCGCCGTCGGCGTAGGGGACGTCGAGGTCGTCTTCGACCGTGCCGAAGGCGACGGTCTGGATCGTCATCGCGACCGGGACGACCTTGGCGGCGTCGGTCGACTGCGCGTCGCCGGCCGAGCCCGCTTCGATCCCGCGCACCGTCGCCGTCTCCTGCGCTTCGCGGTAGGCGGCTTCGAAGTCTTTGCGGCTCACCTTCTGCCGCGAGGCTTCGTTCAGCTCCGCGTACATCGCCTTGAAGTTCTTCGCTGCCCAGTTCGCGGCGAAGCGGTGGGCGGCGTCCTTCTCCGGCGAGCCGGGGGAGCCCGCGGTGACACCGATGACGAAGGCGACCAGCGCCACCGCGCCGAGCGGCAGGGCGCGGGTGACGAGGCGCCGCCTGCGATCGGCCTGGGTGGGCGTCTGGTTCACCGGCCGAACGCTAAAGCAGGCTCTCCCGGCATGCTTCTATTCACGGGTGACCGTATTGGATTGGGCGATTCTCGCATTCACCTTCGCTCTGGCCCTCTGGGGCTACCGGCAGGGCCTCATCGTCGGCGCCCTGACCCTGGTCGGGTTCGGGGCGGGCGCGTTTATCGGCAGCCGGATCGGGCCGCTGCTGCTGACCAAGGGCGCCGACTCGCCCTACGCGCCGCTCTGCGGCGCCCTCGGCGCGCTGATGGCGGGCGCGCTGATGGCGGTCACGGTCGAGAGCTTCGCTTTGGGCCTGCGGGAAAAGGTCGTCCGCCGGCCGTTCATGCACCTGGCCGACGGGGCCGGCGGGGCGGCGCTGATCGCCTCGGTCGCCCTCGGGCTCGCCTGGGTCTTCGGCGCGGTTCTGCTCCATGCCCCCTCGACCACCCGGCTGCGCGCCGATATCCAGCAGTCGCTGATCCTGCGCAGCCTCAACGACGTGCTGCCGCCGACCGGGCCGCTGCTGAACGTGCTCGACCGCGTCGACCCGGCGCCGACCGTCCTCGGCCCCGCCGCGCCGGTCGCCGCGCCCGACGGGAAGATCGCCTCCGACCCCGACGTCCTGCACGCCGGCGAATCGGTGGTGCGGGTGCTGAGCACCGCCTGCGGGTTGGGGATCGAGGGATCGGGCTGGGCGGTCGAACCCGAAATCGTCGTCACCAACGCGCATGTGATCGCCGGCGCCGACGACACCACGGTGACCACCCAGGACGGCACCGAGCTCGCGGCGACGCCGATCTACTACGAGCCCAAGCAGGACCTGGCCCTGCTGCGCGTCGGCGCGGCGCTGCCGACGCTGCCGGTCAGCGCCCGGCGGCATGAGGGGGAGGACGCCGCCGTGCTCGGCTATCCCGAAAACGGGCCGTACGCGCTGGAGCCGGCTCGGATCGGCGAAACCCACGCGACGATCAGCGAGGACTCCTACGGCAACGGCCCGGTCGAACGGACGATCACGGCGCTCAGCGGATCGGTGCGCAGCGGCAACTCGGGCGGGCCGCTGGTCGATCCGCAGGGCGAGGTGGTCGGGACCGTGTTCGCGGCGACGACCAGCGGGCCGCGCGGGGGGTTTGCGATCCCGGCCGAGCAGGTGCGGGGGGCGCTCGAGCGTACGGCGGAAGCGGTTGATACCGGGGCTTGTACTGGTTGAGGTTTGGGGGGTCGGGTGGTCCCCCTCCAGACACCACTCGCCAATGGCTCGTGGTTGAGTGTCTGGAGGGGGACCACCCGACCCCGCGACCACAGCACCAGTCCCCTTGGAGGTAGAAAGCCCAGTACTTACGTTCTGTAAGCTCGATCTTGATGGAGCAGCAGGTTGGGTCTACGGAGGTTCGGGGCGACACGGCGGGGGCCGTTTGCCCTCACTTTCACCATGCGATCGAGTTGATCGGGAAGCGTTGGACCGGGGCGATTGTCGTGGCGCTTACTGAGGGTCCGCTGCGGTATGCCGACATTGGGAAGGCGGTGCCGGGGCTCTCGGATCGGTTGCTCTCGCAGCGGTTGCGGGAGCTCGAGGACGAGGGGCTGGTCGAACGGCAGGTCGAAGCGGGGGCGCCGGTGCGGGTCACCTATTCACTGACCGAAGCCGGGCAGCAGCTCGACCCGGTGCTCAGCGAGCTGAAGAGCTGGGCGCGCCGCTGGAAAAAAGCCGCTTGAGTGCGCCGCGCGGCTCTCTAGCCTGGTTGTGATGGAGCAGCCTGCTCAAAAGCAAGCCGGGACCGGGCTTCCGGGGCCTTACGCCGTCGGTCGCTACGCGGGCAAGCTGCAGGAGTGGATGCGCGAACGGGCGCGGGTGCAGCTGATCGGCGAGGTGACCGGGGTCGGACGCAGCAAGGTTCAGGCCTACTTCGAGCTGCGCGACGCCGACGGGGCGATCCCCTGCGCGATCTGGCTCAACGACCTCGAGAAGGCGGGGTTGAGCGACGGGGCGCTGCGCGACGGCGCCGAAGTGGTCATCTCCGGTGGGCTGGATTATTACCCGGGCGGCGGTCAGGCCTCGCCCAACTTCTGCTTCCGCGCCACGCATGTGCGCCTAGCCGGCGAGGGGGACCTGATCGCGCGCCTGGACGCGCTGCGCAAGCAGCTGCGTTCCGAGGGGCTGTTCGAGCTGCAGAAGCAGCTGCACCGGCCGCGCCTGCCGAAGGCGATCGGGGTCGTCACCGCGGAGACGGGGGCAGCGCGGCGCGACCTGCTCGCCGGGCTGCGGCGCCGGGGCTGGGGCGGCTCGGTGATCTGGGGCTTTGCGCCGGTGCAGGACCGCCACGCGGCGCCGGCGATCGGGCGCGCGGTGCAGGACCTGGCGGCGCGGCCCGAGGTCGAGGCGATCGTCGTTACCCGCGGCGGTGGCAGCCTCGCCGACCTCTGGGCCTTCTGCGACGAGACGCTCTGCCGCACCGTGGCAATGCTGCGGGTGCCGGTGGTCAGCGCCGTCGGCCACGAGCGCGACAAGACGCTGATCGACGACGTCGCCGCGGTCGCCTGCTCGACCCCGACCCATGCGGCCGAGGCGGCGGTGCCGCTCGACTGCCTGGCCGCCCGCGAGAGCCTCGAGCGCTGCGCGGTAGCGCTGCGCCGGTCGGGGGAGGGGGCGATCGGGACGCGTTCGCGGCACCTCGGCGCCCTGGCGCGGGGGCCGGCGCGGGCGCTGCAGCGCGAGCGCACCGCTCTCAACCAGAAGATCCGCGAGATCCGCGCCGCCTCCGAACGCGGGCTTTCCGACCGGGCCGCCTCGCAGAAGCGGATCGGCGACGTGGTCCTGGAGCGGGCGCGCAACCGCGCCGCCGGCGCCGACATGGAGAAACGGCGGGCGGACCTGCGCCGGGCGCTGGTGGCGCTGCGCGCGCACGAACCCGAGCGCACGCTCGAGCGCGGCTACGCCCTGGTCGAGGGAGAGGGCGGCGAGCCGCTGGCGAGCGCCGCCGAGGTAAGCGCCGAGGAGCGCATTAGCCTTCGCTTCAGCGATGGACGAGTCCGAGCGAGACCTGAGCCCGACGGCGCAGCCTGACTCCTACGAGGCCGCGGTCGAGCGGCTGGAGGAGATCATCGACCGGCTCGACTCCGGCCAGTCCGGCCTGCGCGAGACCCTGGACCTCTGCAAGGAGGGTCGCGAGCTGGTCAAATACTGCGCCGCCGAGCTGGACGAGGTCGGCGAGGGGCTGAAAGAGCTGCGGTTAGACGATTTGGCCGCCCGCCTTGAGTCAGAGACCACCTGACCGGCGCATCCAGCGAGCGTCAGCGAGCGGTGTGAGCGCGTGGCGCGAGTTCCTCGTCGCTTATGTGCAGAGCACCTGCGCTCCTGCGTCCTTGATCTGCTTGGTCAGTCGGCCTCTGACTCGAAGGCGGGACCGCTGCAAAGACCTCGGAGCGCCGGGCAGCCTCGGCAGAGTGCCCAGTCGCGTTTCTCGGGCGCGGCGACCGGGAAGTCGCCGTCATTGATGCGGGCGATCGCCTCTTCGAGCGAGCCGCGGGCGGCGGCCATCTCCGACGGCCCGAGGCGGGAGACGGCCGGCTCATCTGGTCGCTCCAGGAAGACGTAAGCAACCTCAACCTCCTCGACCTCAAGCGCCTCGGCAACTGCCAGTGCATAGATCGACCGCTGGACCTCATAGTGCGCGACGCGCTCAGCCGGATCGGCGCCGTCCAGCCGGTCGGTCTTGTAGTCGATTACCAGCGGCGGCTTTCCCTCCCGCTCAACCAGCAGGTCAATCGAGCCACGAAGAACGGTATCGCCGATCCCGAGGAGCAACGGCACCTCAGCCCGCGTCCGCGTTGCGTCAGCAGCGATCTGAGACCGAAGCGGCGAAGAAATCCAGGCGCGCACGGGCCCAAGCAAACTGTCAAGCGGGGGCGGGGGGTGCCTCTCCGGACACTCAACCACGAGCCATTGGCGAGTGGTGTCCGGAGAGGCACCCCCCGCCCCCAGCCCCGCGGCAACCGCATGCCGCTCCACCAGTTCCGCGCTCGGCTCCGCCCACCCGTTCGCCTGGCTCCACTCGAGCAACGCGTGCACGGCAGCCCCTCGCGCCGTCCGCTCCTCCCGCGCCGACGGGGTTGATCCCTCCGGTGAAGACGCGTTTGTGTCCGCTATGCGGGAAGAAGAGCGTTCGCGATTCTGCAGTCCGAGGACACGCTCCATGTAGAAGCGATAGGGGCACTCCTTGTAAGCGCTGATCGCGGTGTAGGAGAGGGGGCGGCTGGGGACGGTCGGCGGCCGGCGCTCGACCAGGGGGGGCGGGCCTTCGCCGAGGTCGCGGACGGCGCTGCGCTCGCGGCGCAGCTCGCGCAGCTCGGCGGCGCGCTCGGGAGAGGGGAGGTTGACCCGGACCGCGATCTCCGAGGATGCCGTCTCCGCCTCCAGCCCCGGTCGCGGCGAGGGCGGCGCCACCGGCACGGTGGAGTCCTCGTCTCGCGGCACCCCCAGAGCCTCGACCAGGCGCTCGATCACCGGCTTGCCCTTGCTCTCCTTGCCCTCTTTGGGGGCGACGACGCCGCTGACGATCAGGCGATCGCGGGCGCGGGTGGCGGCGACGTGGAAGAGCCGCAGCTCCTCTTCGGCTTCGCGCCCGGCTGCCTCCTCGCAGAGGAGCCCGTACTCGAAGAGGTCGATCTTCGGGCTGCCGAGGCGAACGAGCCGCAGACCGACCCGCGGCTGCTCCTCCCGGCCGAGGACCAGCAGCGGCGAGCGCGACCCGTTCAGCAGCCGGCGCGAGAGGTCGGGCACGGCGACGACCCCGAACTCGAGGCCCTTGGCGTTGTGGACGGTCATGACCCGGACCCCGTCGTGGCCCTCGGCGGCGGTCGCCGCCTGCGCCTCGGCGTCGTTTTCGGCCCGGGCGGCGAGGAAATCGAGGAAGCCGCGCAGGTCGCGGCCCTCGCGCGACTCGTACTCGGCCGCCAGCCGCGCCATCTTGCGGACGTTGGCGAAGCGCGCCTCGCCGGCCGGGCGGCTGAGGACGGCGAGGTCGTAGCCGGTCTCGGCAACGGCCGCCTCCACCAGCTCCGCCAGCGAGAGGCGCGGGCCGCGCGAGCGCAGCGAGGCGATCCGGGCGACGAAGGTCGCCAGCAGCTCCCGCTCGGGCTCGGGGAGGTCCCGCAGCCGCTCAGGGCTCGCCAGCCCCATCTCGTGGTTCCTTTGCCGTGTCTCTCCTGACAAAGGAACCACGGGATCGGTGCCTGCCGCGCACTCGACTGCCGGCCAGACGTGGCGGCGCTTGCCCGCCGCGGCGCGGAGGAGCCAGAGGGTGTCGGGGGCGACCGCGCAGGCGGGGGAGGTGAGGGCGCCGAAGAGGGCGTGGTCGTCGAGCGGGTTGGCGAGCACCGCGAGCAGCGCGCAGACATCGGCCACCTGCTGCTGGGACCAGTAGCCGCGGCCGCCGACCACGTAGGGCCGCAGGCCGGCGCGTTCGAGCGCGTCCTCGTAGGCGTCGAGGTGGGAGAAGGCGCGAAGCAGAACGACCATCTCGCCCCGCGGCACTCCGTCCTCGGCGAGGGACCGCAGCCGCTCGGCGACCGCGCGCGCCTCGGCCAGGCAGTTGAGCGGCGTCGCCCCGTCGATCGCCGGCTCCAGGTCGATCCCCTCCGCATCCCAGCCGTCGCGGGCGGTCAGCAGCAGCTCGACCGCGGCGGCGACGTCGACTGGTGCCGCTTCGTCCCCGGCATCGGAGGGCCGATCGCCCTCCTCCGGCGCGGCGCCCACCCGCAGCGGGTTGCACGCGTCCCCGAGCAGCGCCTCGCCGAAGAGGTTGACAGCGCCGATCACCTCCGGGCAGGAGCGGAAGTTACCGCTGAGGCGCATCAGCTCGGCGTCGGCGCGGCGGTCGATCTCCTCGCGGCGGCGGCGGAACACCTCGAGGTCGGCGTGGCGGAAGCCGTAGATCGACTGCAGCTCGTCGCCGACCACGATCAGCTCCGTCTTCGGCCCCCGCAGCGCCTCGATCAAGCGCAGCTGCAACCGGTTCGTGTCCTGGAACTCGTCGACGAGGATCTGGTGGAAGCGGCTGCGGTAGTGCTCGCCGATCTCCGCCCGCTCCAGCAGTCGCGCGGCGAGGATCTGCAGATCCTCGAAGTCGATCCCGGCGCGCCCTTCCTTCGCCGCCTCGAAGCGGGCGGAGAAGAGATGCAGCAGCTCGGCGAGGTGGCGGTAGACGGTGCCGCCCTCGCCGGCCTCGGCGGTGCGGGCGACCGCGGCCTCGACGGCCTCCCGGTAGGGCGCAAGCGACTTGGCGCCGCTGTCGACCGTGGTTAGGCGCAGCTCGTCAATGCTCGGCTCCGGGTCGAGCCGGTCGAGCCGGGCGAGCGCCTCTTCGAGCAGCTCCCGCTCGCGCCCGGCCCGTTTGCCGCCCCGCTCCCTCAGCTCCGCGACGCACTCGGCGCCCACCTCAGCCGCACGGCGGATCGCCGCCTCCGGGTCCGCCTGCGGCGGTTGGGGCAGCTGTGGCCGGGGGACCCCACGGCTGCGCAGCTCCTCGTGGATCCCGATGACCATCCCCCGCAGCCCTTCGACGTCGTAGGCGGCGACGGTCTCCTCGCGCGTCGCGTCGCCGCGGTTGGGCTCGGCCTCGGTCCCGGCGTTCAGGAACTCGACCAGGGCGTCGTCGAAGGCCTCGCGGGCCGCCCTCGCCGCCTCCGGCGCGTCGAGGACGCGGAAGCCGGGGTCGACGCCGGCGGCGACGGGATGCGCCGCCAGCACCCGGTTGCAGAAGCCGTGGATCGTCGTGATCCAAGCGCCGCCGAGCCCGGCCAGGACCGTGGCAGCGCGCTCGGAGCCGCGCTCCGCCCGCAGCGCCAGCTCGGCGCGGATCCGCTGGCGGAGCTCGGCCGCGGCCTTCTCGGTGAAGGTGAAGGCGAGGACGGCGTCGGGGGAGAGGCCGGAGTCACAGACGAGGCGGCAGTAGCGGTCGACCATCACCCCGGTCTTGCCGGCGCCGGCGCCCGCCTCCAGCAGCACGTCCTTGCCGCGGACGGCGATCGCAGCGGCCTGCTCGGGCGTCGGCTCCCGCGCCGGCGCCTGGGTGTGCTGCTCGACCGTCACCGCTCGTCCTCTCCCTCGTCGTCCATGTACTGGGGGGCGCGGTCGCGGCGACAGATCGAGGCGAAGGTGCAGTAAGCCGGGCAGACGTCGTGACCGCGCAGGCCTGGTCGCGGGCCGGGGTCGCGGCGGATCTCGCCGGCGCGCATGCGGGCGACGATCGCGCCGCCCCGCCGCCGCGAGTCCTCCAGCAGCTCCTCCAGCTCGTCCGGCTCGACCACGTCCGTCTTGGAGAGGCCGTAGCCGGCGAGGTCCTGCGCGATCGCAGCCGAGACGACGCCGCGCGGGCGGCGCGACGAGGTCCCGCGCAGCGGGTGGTAAAGCGCCGCGGCCGGCGTTGCGTCCCAGCGCTCGGCAACGGCGAGGAGGTAGAGCGGCAGCTGCAGCTTCGCCCGCTCCTCGAACTTGTCGCGGGGCGTGACCTGGCCCGCGAGCTTGTAGTCGATGACGACGGCGCTGCCGTCGCTGCCCCTGTCGACGCGGTCGACGGCGCCGTGCAGGCCCCAGCCGCCGAGGTCGAGCGCCGGCCGCTCGGCGTCGGGGTGCTCGCCGAAGCGCGCCTCCAGCAGCCAGGGCTCGAAGCCGCCCGTCTCGCGCTCGGCCTCCTCGGCGAGGAAGCGCTCCAGCAGGCGCTCGACCCGCCGCGCCATCGCCCGCTCGGCCGGGTGGGAGCCGAGCTCGCGCTCGGCGACGATCGCCGCCACCAGCTTGCGCCCGCGCTCGGTCCAGGCGGCGAGGCTCTCCGGCCGCGGCAGCGGGTCGCCGCCGGGACGCTCGCGGTAGAGGCGCTCGAGCGCCTCGTGCATGAGGCCGCCCTGGACCAGCGGGTCGGGCAGCGGGTCGAGCAGCTGCGGGTCGAGCTCGTGGCCGGCGAACCAGCGGTAGGAGCAGACGTCGAACTCCTCCAGGGTGGTTCCGCCGTAGGCGGTGACGGCGGCGAGCGACTCCAGCGCCGCCGGGTTGGTCAGCGGCCCGGGGGCGCGGGAGGCGGCCTCGGCGCGACGCGCCTCGCCGACGCGGGCGACGATCGCCGCCGCCAGGTCGGCTTCGACCCCGACCCGGGCGAGCAGCGCCGAGGCGTCGGCGTTCGGGCCATGCGCGGCCAGCGCCCGCGCCAGCTCGTCCTCCGAGGGCGCCTCGGCCAGCGGCGCGACCACCTGCGCCAGGCCCCGCGTGGCGGTGATCTCCTCCTCCAGCGGGTCCGGCGAGCCGCCGTCGGGAGCGGGGGAGAGCAGCGCCCGCACGTCCTCGATCAGCGGCGAGCGGGCCGTCGCGCTGCCGTCCTCGTCGCTGTCGCGGTAGGAGAGGACGAGGCTGCGCCGGGGCAGCGTCAGGCAGGCGTGGAAGAGGTAGCGCTCCTCGGACTCGGTGTCGCGGCGGGGGTCGAGAGCGAGCGTCTCCCGCTGCCGGTCGGAGAGGAAGGGGTCGGCGCCGCGGTCGCGGCGCGGGAACTCGCCGTCCTGCAGCGAGCCGACGACGACGTGGTCGAAACGGGCGGCGCGCAGGCGATAGGGGTCGGCGATCCGCACCCGGCCCTCGACCGGCCCCGACCAGACGCGGAAGTCGAGCTCGGCGACCAGCGGCGCCAGCTCGTGCGGCTGCGGCGCCAGGGCCCCGAGCTCGGCCAGCTCCGCCAGGGCGGAGGCGATCGCCGAGGCGGCCCGCAGCTCCAGCCCTTCGCCGCGCGGCAGCGAGGGACCGTCGCCGGCGTCGCGAAGCGGTCGCGAGGCCATCCGCCCGGCCAGCGCCCCGACCTCCGCCGCTGGCGCCGCCGGCGAGCGCCCGGCGGCTTCGCGCAGGCGCAGGAGGTCGCGCGGCGGCTCGCCGTCCTCGCCCTGCCAGAGCAGCAGCGCGGCCTCGGCGTCGCGGACGCGGCGGCGGCGCAGGTTGCGCTCAAACCAGTCGACCCGGCCGGGGGAGAAGCCCGAGGGGCCGCGCAGGTAGCGGAGGAAGTCGGCGGCGCGGCGGGCGCCGAACTCGGCCTCCAGCAACGCCACCAGCGCCCCGCCGACGCTCGTCCCGGCGACCGGCACCTCGGCCTCGAGCGCGACCGCGATCCCGTTGCGCTCCAGGGCCGCGGCGATCTCCGGGCCGTGCCGGCCCGGGTCGCGGAGGGCGATCGCGACCTCCGCCGGGTCGGCGCCGCCGGCGAGGAGCCGCGAGACGTGGGCGGCGATCGCCTCGGCCTCGCCGCGGGCCCCGGCCGAGCGCAGCAGGGTTAGGCTTTCGTCCGCCTCGGCCCGCTTCGGCCGCGGTGCGCCGAACCCGACCGCCAGGTGGAAGAGGAGCGGGCTGAGGGTGTTGCCGGGGTCGGCCTCGGTCAAGACCTCCTGCGACGGCCCGAGCCCGCGCAGCTTGCCCAGCAGGCGCCCGCGGGCGGCCAGCGCCGCGCTGCCGTCTTCATAAGGGAGGGCGACGGTCACCTGCGTCCGCGCGGCGAGCGCGGCGAGGAGCTCGAACTGGCTCTCGGTCAGGTCGTCGAACCCGTAGAGGAGGACCGGCCGCTCGCCCCAGAAGGAGCCGTCGCGGCGGAGCTGGGCGATCGCCTCGCGGGCGATCCCGTGGGAGTCGACGCGGCCGGTCCGCCGCCGCACCTCCTCGTAGCCGCCATAGAGGGCGGCGATGTCGGCGAGATAGGCGGAGCCCTCGAGCGTCGCCGCGCTCGCCCCGACCTCCTCCGGCTCGACCCCGGCCGCCTGCAGCTCGCCGAGCAGCCGCTCCAGGGCGCGGGCGAAGCGCGGCCGGCCCGCCGAGCGCCGCAGCGGCCGCAGCCGCTCGCGCTGTACCTCGATCGCCACCGAGACCGCCCGCAGCCGCTGCGCTGGCGAGAGCTCGGCGCCCGCCGGGGCGCCGGCCATCGCCGCGACGGTGCGGAAGAGGCCGCCGAAGGTCATCGCCGCGCCGCCGAGCAGGGCACCCATGCGTGCACCTTCGCTGCACAGCTCGCGCTCGAAGGCGAAGACGTCGTCGACGGTCGGCACGACCAGGACCGGATCGCGCTCCAGAGCGGCGGTGAAGTCGCAGCGGATGACGCCGCGCTTGCCCGAGTTGGGGGGTCCGTGGACGAGTTTCAGCGGCACGGCGACCGAGCCTAGGGACGGGTCCGGCGCCTTCTCGGCCCTGCCGCCCACGACCCCGCAAAGTGGGTGGTTAGCGGGGCATCTTTGGCGTCATCGGCCCTCTCTACCTTTCCCTGCAGCCGATGTCACTCTGCTTTGTAGACCCAGCCGACGCCATCCGGGCCATCGCCGACTCGGTCGGTCGCGAGGCTCGCCGCCAGCTCCTCGGGGAGGCGGTGCGCGCCTGGGTGGACGAGATTCCCGACGCCGAGCTCGAACTCCACTACGCGAAGGCGATCTCCGAGCTCGACGAGCACGACCTCTCGATGCTCGCCGCCTGGCACGGCTCCCTCGATGCCGGCCAGCCGGTCCCCAACCGCGATTTCCTCATGGGCGCCTTCAACGGCCTCGGCGAGAACCGCCGCGAGGCCCTCAAGCTCGCCGCCGGCTTCCGCGGCGAGGAGGCCGTCGACTCCGGCGTCACCGAAGAGGATGCCCTCGAGCTGGTCCTGGGCCTCCTCGGCCCCCCGCGCCTGATGGCGCTGGCAAGCGAGGCGATGGAACTGTACGTCTGGGACCGGGCGGGCTCGGACAATTAGAGCGTTCGTCGGCCCGATTCCTTAGCAGCGACAGCAACAAAAAGACCCGCCGATGCGGGTCTAGTTGCTAGGTGGGTAATCAGCCCACAAACGCCTGATAAGCCCCTTGATGATGAAAGACGACAAAACATTGCGTTCTGATAGAGGAGACGATTTTTGCCTTCTCCGCGAGCGCCTCCTCCGGGCTGGCTAAGCTCGAATCCGTGGACGTTCCTCCGCAGGCCATAGTCATCTTCGGCGCCACGGGCGACCTGGCGCGGCGGAAGCTGCTGCCGGGATTGCTGCGGCTGTTCCAGGCCGGGCTGATGCCGGAGTTCCGGGTGGTCGGGGTCTCGATGGAGGAGATCTCCGATGCCGAGTTCCGGGGGATCGCCGAAAAGGCGTGCCGGGAGTTCGCGCGCAGCGCCTTCGGGGGCGAGGAATGGCATGAGTTCTCCGCCAAGCTGTCCTATGTGCCGCACGCGCAGGCGCCGGAGGCGTTGGCCGAAGCGGTGAAGACGGCCGAAGGCGAACTGGGCTCGGAGATGCGGCTGCTCCACTACCTGAGCGTGCCGCCGACCGCGGCGCCGGACGTGATCCAGATGCTGAAGAGCTGCGGGCTCTCGCAACGCTCGCGGGTGATCATGGAGAAGCCGTTCGGCACCGACCTCGCCTCGGCCCGCAAGCTCAACGAGATGGTCCACGAGGTCCTCGACGAGGACCAGGTCTTCCGCATCGACCATTTCCTCGGCAAGGAGGCGGCGCAGAACATCCTCGCGCTGCGCTTCGCCAACGGCCTCTTCGAGCCGATCTGGAACCGCAATCACATCGATCACGTCCAGATCGACGTGCCGGAGACGCTCGGGGTCGGCTCGCGCGCCGCCTTCTACGAGAAGACGGGCGCCTTCCGCGACATGGTCGTCACCCACCTGTTCCAGATCCTCGGATTCGTCGCGATGGAGCCGCCGACCTCGCTGGCCCCGGAACCGATCACCGAGGAGAAGAACAAAGTCTTCCGCAGCCTGCAGCCGCTCGACCCCGACGAGGCGGTCCGAGGCCAGTACGAGGGCTACCGCGAAGAAGCGGGCGTCGACCCCAACTCCAGCACCGAGACCTTCATCGCCCTGCGCTGCGAAATCGACAATTGGCGCTGGAGCGGGGTGCCGTTCTACCTGCGGACCGGCAAGCGGATGGGCGAAAGCTCGCGGATCATCTCGATCGCCTTCCGCGAGCCGCCGCACGCGATGTTCCCCGAGCACTCACGGGTCGGCCGCTACGGCCCCGACCACCTCACCTTCGACCTCGACGAGTCCTCCCGCGTCTCGCTCTCCTTCTACGGCAAGCGGCCGGGGATGGGGATGGTGCTCGACAAGGCGAGCATGCAGTTCTCGCTCGAGGAAACCGGCTATGCCGGCGAGGCGGTGGAGGCCTACGAGCGGCTGATCCGCGACGCGATGATCGGCGACCGCACCCTCTTCAACACCGCGAAGGGGATCGAGCGGCTGTGGGAAGTCTCCGAACCACTGCTGCGGGACCCGCCGCCGGTGAAACCGTACCCGCAGGGGTCTTGGGGGCCGGCCGAGATCGGCGCCCTGATCGCCCCGCACAGCTGGCGGCTGCCGTTCGCCCGGCGCTGGCGCGAAGCGCCGGCGGGGGCCGGCGACGGCAACGGCGTGCCCGCCGACGTCCGCGAGCGGGCTTAGTTACTGGTGTCGAGTTTGTAAGGCATAGCCATACAAGCTCGACATGGCTAGGCGACCGCGGCGCGGATCTCGGCGATCGCCTGCCCGTTGTCGCGGAAGTGGACCGCCTTCATCCCGGCCTTTTCGGCGCCTTCGCAGTTGACCTCGAGGTCGTCAACGAAGAGGCACTCCGCGGCCGTCATCCCGATCCGCTCCAGGGTCAGCCGGTAGATCCTCCCTTCCGGCTTGCGGCAGCCGACGAAGGCCGAATCGACGACCTCCTCGAAGATCTCGTCGACCGGCATCATCGAGCGCCAGAGCGGCTCCCACTCGCGCACGTTGTTGGTCAGCATCGCCATCTTCAGCCCGTCCGCCTTGAGCTCGCGCATCAGCGCGATCATCGGCTCGTTCGGGTCGAGCGCATCGAAGTAGACCTCGCGGAAGCGGTGCAGGTGCGGGCGGCGGCCGAGCAGCGGCTCGAGGTGGGTGTTCAGCAGATCGAGGAACTCGACCTCGGGGATCTCACCGCGCTCGAGCTCGAACAGCGGGTTGTCGCCGCGCTCCGCCGTGGCCGCCCGCAGCGCCTTGCCGAGGCTTTCGGGCGGGATCTCGATCTCGTCCTGGACCCGTTCGAAGCTGCCGAGCAGCGGCGTGGTCAGGACGCCGCCGAAGTCGCAGACGACCGCCCGGATCTCGCCGGCCGTGGGCTCACCCATCGGCGGCGCGGGCGACTTCGTAGGTGCCGAGCCCCTCGCGGCCTTCGATCGCCCAGCGGAAGAAGGCGATCTGCGAGTCGAGGCTCTGGCGCCGCACGCGCACGGAGTTGATCAGCGAGCCGGCGCCCCGCAGCGGCCGCATCTCCTCGACCGACGGCCACAACTCCAGGGTCGCCCGTCGCTGCACGCCGTCCTCGCCGTACTCGGTCGAGAGCAGGGTCTCCTCGAAGGTCAGCGGCGCGCGGTCCGGCTCGCAGAGAACGGCGGTCACCTCCTCCTCGTCGATGCCGCGGCGCCCCTCCGGCAGCGCTGAGGTCAGCGCCAGCAGGCCGCCGTCGGAGAAGACGATCCCGATCGACCGGCGGACTACGTTTCCCTGCTCGCTCACCCCCGGCAGCCTAGTAATCCGAGGGTGTGGTTGAGGTTAGGCATCTCCTGGAGACCTAACCTCGACCACACCTGATTTAGATTGCGGTCGCCATGGCCGATCTCAGCATCCGCGACGCCGACCCCAGCCACGACGCGGCCGCCTGCGCAGCGATCTACGCGCCGCACGTCGAGGACGGCCCGGTCTCCTTCGAGGAACGGGCGCCGAACGCGGCCGCGATGGCGGCGCGGATTGAGCGCTACGGCGCCGGCCACGCCTGGCTCGTAGCCGAGCGGGAAGGGGAGGTGGTCGGTTACGCCTACGCAACCGCCTTCAACGAGCGCCCCGCCTACCGCTGGAGCACCTCGGTCTCCGTCTACGTCGCCGACGACGCCCGCGGCGAAGGCATCGGCCGCTCCCTCTACGAAGCCCTCTTCGACCGCCTGCGAGAGCGCGGCTTCCGCATGGCCTGTGCCGGGATCACCCTGCCGAACCAGGCCAGCGAGGGCCTGCACAAGAGCCTCGGCTTCGAGCTCGTCGGCGTCAACCGCGAGATCGGCTGGAAGCAAGGCGCCTGGCGCGACGTCGGCTGGTACCAGCTGGAGCTCACCCCGGCCCCCGAGGGCGCACCTCCCGAACCCCGCTGACCCTGCCGAACTGCATCAAATTTCATGTCCACCAGGCCGGAAATTTGATGCAGTTCGCGGCCGACTACCATTGAGCGATGAGCGATAACTCCGCATCGACCGACGCGTCCACCGACGAAGCCCTCACCGAGGAGGACGTCTACGAGGCGCTCGAGGAGGTAATCGACCCCGAGCTGGGGCTCGACTTCGTCTCCCTCGGCCTCGTTTACGACGTCAACATCGAGAACGACGCCGAGGTCTACGTCACCTTCACCCTCACCACCCCCGCCTGCCCGATCGGCCCCCAGGTCTCCGAGCAGATGCGCGAGTTCGTCGGCGACCTCCCCGGCGTAACCGCCGTCCACCCGAAGATGGTCTTCGACCCCCCGTGGTCCCCCGAAATGATGACCGAGGACGCCAAGTTCGCCTTGGGGTTCTAGGCACTCCGGGGGCAGGAGATCGGTCGGTGGACGGGTCGATGGGCCGACGCTGCCGCCGGCCCATCGCTATCCCGGTCTAGCCGCCCTTACGGATCGAGCACGACGGGAACAACGGGTGCTGATGCTGGATGTTCATCCTCTTCGAGTCCCTTCTGGTCGTTGCCCGGTTGGGCTTTTCCACAAGAGATTTACTCGATTAGATCTGAATGTTCAACAAACCTAGATGTAGGCTGGCGTTGACCTTCCCCGATCCGGATGGTTCGATCCAGTGATGGCGAACCAGCGACCGCATGTGATCGACCCGCGGCTGCTGAAGGCCCTCGTCCACCCCACGAGGATCTACATCATGGACGTTCTCAGCGAGGGGCCGAACAGCCCCAGCGGCATTCAGAAGCGGCTGCCTGACATCAGCCTCGACGTGATCAGCAAGCACATCAAGATCCTGCGCGAGCTCGGGGTGATTGAAATGACCGAGGAGGTCAGGAAGAGCGGGCGGTTCACCGAACACATCTACCGAGCGGTCGACTGGCAGTTCCTGGACGTGGAGGAATGGAAGGCGGTCGAGCCCAAAGACCGGCGCGCAGCCACGACCGCGATCCTCCGGGTCCTCTCCGAAGACCTCGGCCGCGCCTTCTTCGAGGGCCGGTTCGACGAGCGGATGGACAATCACCTGAGCCGTTCGCCGCTGAAGCTGGACGAGGAAGGCTGGGATGAAGTGGTCGATGCCCTCGAGGTCGCGCTGAAGGCGGTCCTACGGGCTCACGACAGGAGCCTCGAGCGCACGGAGGGGGCTGTGGACGAGCTGACCGACACCACCGTCGTGATCCTGCAATTCCCCCTCGACCGCTCGGGCGCCGGCGACTGATCCGGTCCAGGCGACCAAGAGTCGTGTAGAAACTTCAGCCGCCGGTCGCCAAGCTGGACGAACCCGTCGACGAGGCCGTCCATAGAGGCGAGCACAATCTCCGCGGGTGTTTCTCGGTCGCGCACCGAGATTTGCCGAATTTCCTCAAATACATCAAGATAGATTGAGTGGACGAGACAGATTTTCATAAGAACCTCAATGGGAGCGTCCCCCCGGGATCGCCGGAGACCGGCTCGGCCGACCTCTCCACCGAGGCCGAGGCGCCCCGGCCTGAGCGCGGCAGGGTCTTCTTCTCCACCGCTTGGACCAAGGCAGCAAACGAGGGTCTGATCAGCGAGGAGGAGTTCCTGACCGAGCTGACCCGACACAGCCGGGCCGAGAACGTGAGAACGATCCCCGGCATCCCCTGGCGCCGAGGTGCGCGAGCCTAGGCCCACCTGTACTCGGTATTAGAGCACGCGTGCGTAAACAAATCGGTACGCGATAGACGATCTCCCGTTAGTCTCTACTTTTCGCCCCGGGGAAAGGGGCGCAGGAGCAGGAAGGGATGGATGCGCGGGAGCAAGCAAAGGGTGGCGCGCCAGGATAGGGGACGGGTCCGAGCTTGGTTTTCGCGTATCCGTGAGCAGCTGGCCGTAAGTGTTCTCGGCGGTCTCCTGGTCCTCGCCCTGCCGGCTTCGGTCGGGCTCGTACTCGGAGCCGGGACGGCGGTGGTCATAGGCGCCGCGATCTCGTCGGTGATGGTGGTCGCCTTCGCGGCCGGCGCGGTCTACGGGCGGGGCCCGAAGCGGAGCGAGGACGGAAAGGGCGGGTCGCCACCCGCGACTGCGCCACCTGCTCCCGGGGTGCCGGCGGACCATCGGCTGGACACGGGTCCAGACGACATCCCCGGCGTCGCCGAGATCGAAAAGCTCCTGAACTACATGGACTACTTCGCGGTGGCAAGCCAGCACCTGCAGCTCGGCCAGCTCGAGGAGCTGGAGCTCGAGCTGCTGAGTCGACCGGCACGCCTGATGGAGCAGGAAAACGGCGGAACCGTGCAGTTGGCGATCTTTGTGCCTGCCGAGGTCAAGGACCGCGAGCCCTGCTGGCGTCTTCCCTACGTCGCCCGTATCTCTCCCAGCGAATGCCGCGAGCTCGAAGTTCCGCTCCGGGGCTCTCAGCTCGCCCGATCGCAGGAGAGCTGGGAGCCCGGCGAAGAAGTGATGGTGGTCGCCGACGTTCAGGAGCGCAGGTGGCGCAAGCTCGGCGCCGACTTCGAGGGCTTCGCCCAGGCCGGCTTTCGGATGGTGCGCTACCTGCCGTTCGGCCCGCCGGGCGCGGACGGCAAGCGGGCCTGCATCGTGCTCCTGAGCAAGGATCTCGACAACGGGTTCACCGGGGTAGACGATTTCTTCATCATGCTCCTCGCCACTCTGCTGAGCATGCACCCGCTTCTCTCCGAGCGGCCGCCCCGGCACTCCGAAGAGAGGAAGTCTTCGGAATGAGGGGGCCCGGGCAACGGACGAACCCGGACCCGGGTAGGGAGCTCGAGCGGCCGAGTCCCCATCGCGCGGAGGGCGCCTGGCGGCGGGATCTCGACGATCCGCCCGGGCAGGCTCGACTGCCGGGGGGAAGATGGCGGCCGATCCCCTCCCTGCTCCCCTGCGGAATCCGGAAGGGCTCCTAAGCTGTTTCAGGCTTCGCCGTCATGATCAGCCTGCGCCGGGATCTAAAGACCGTGGACCCCGAGCGCCGGCTCGCGAAAACCTTGCCGGAACAGCAGGTGCGGCAGGCCGGCATGGAGGACCTTGCCGTCCTGCTCGAAGGCCGCCTTCTCGGCCACCCGCTGGGAAGGGACGTTGCTCGGCAGGACCAGCGCGACTACCTGCTCAAGTTCGAGCTCGCGGGCGTGGTCGCAGGCGGCGATCGCGGCCTCGGTGGCGAGGCCCCGGCCCTGAAGATCGGGCTCGATGCTCCAGGGGAGCTCCACCTGGGCGGTGTCTTCGACCGTGGTCCAGGAGAGGCCGCCGCGGCCGGCGAAGGCGCCGGTCTCCTTCTCGACCAGGACCCAGGGGCCGAAGCCGTGGTCCTGCCAATGGGCCCGATCGCCGTCGACGAGCTCGTCGATGACCTGGGCGCTGAAGGGCGGCAGGGGGGAGGGGCGCAGCCAGGCCTCGATCTCCGGCCGTGTGAAGTGGGCGTGGTAGAGAGCGCGGTCGTCGGCGGTCGGCTTGCGGGCGAGGAGCCGCTCGGTCTGGCGCTCCCCGGTCAGCATCAGGGCCGGTCGGTTCGCGGCAGCTGCGGGTCCCCGGTGCCGTCGCCTGGGACCTCTTCCGCGGTCGCGTCGAAGTCGTAGTCGCGCGAGGGTCTGCCGCCGCCCTGCGTCGGCGGGGAGCCGAAGGGCCCGCGGCTGCCACCGGGCATCCCGACCACCATGAAGCGGCCGACCGTGAACCGTTTCAGCAGCCGCCGCACGATCGCCCGCGTCGGCGGGATCAGCAGCAAGGCCCCGAAGACGTCGGTGATGAAGCCCGGCGTGAGCAGCAGCGTGCCGCCGACGATGATCAGCGCCCCGTCGACCACCTCTCGCCCCGGGAACCGCCGCGCCGCCAGCGCCTCATTGAACCGCCGCCAGGCGCCCCGCCCCTGGTGTTTCAGCAGCCAGGAGCCGAGCAGCGCGTCGGCCAGCAGCAGGATCAGGGTCGGGAGGACGCCGATCAGCTCGCCGACCTTGATGATCACGTAGAGCTCGGCGATCGGGACGACGATGAAGAGGAGGATCAGCAGCAGGGGCATGGCGAAAGCGTAGGGAGAGTCGTGCGTCGGCCCTTCGGCTACCCGGCGACGAGGCTGCCTACGCCGCTTTGGCGGCCTTGCCCGCCGCCGCTTCGAGCTCGGCCAGGGAGGCGTTGAGCCCGTTGCTGACGACCTCGAGGTCCTCCATGCAGTCGTAGTCGGCGAGCAGGCCGAAGCCGACCTTGCCGTTGTAGCTCATGATCGCCACCGCCAGGCAGTGGTTCTGCGGCAGGAAGGCGACCGGGAAGACGTCCTCGAGTTCCTTGCCGAGGACGTAGAGCGGCATCTGTGGCCCCGGCACGTTGGTGACAATGAGGTTGAAGAGGCGGGTCGAGAAGTTGATCCGCGCGGCCTGGGCCAGGATCGTCGGCGGCGCGAAGTCGTTGAAGCGGGAGATCACTTCGGCGCCGAGCGCCTGTTTGGAGCGCTTCAGCCCCGCCATCGCGTCGCTGATCGTCCGCAGGCGCCGCACCGGGTCCTCGATGTAGACCGGCAGCGGCCCGCGCATCAGCGCGATCCGGTTGCCGAGGTCGCCGCGCTCGTCCTCGCTGCGGATCGAGACCGGGACCAGCGCCCGCAGCTCCAGGCCCTCGGTGCGGACGCGGCGGACGTGCAGCCACTCACGCAGGGCGCCGGTGACGACGGCGAGGACGACGTCGTTGACGGTGCCGCCGAAGGTGTCTTTGATCCGTTTGAAGGTCGCCAGCTCCGAGCGCGCCCAGACGTAGCGGCGGTGCGGGCCGATCTCCTCGTTCAGCGACACGTCAGGCGCCGGGTCGGCGAAGGCGCTGGCGATCTCGCCGACCCCCTCCAGCGCCTCGACCAGCTTGCGGGCCGTCGTCTCCGGCTTCTTGACGACCTCGACCGCGCGCTCCGCCAGCTTGACCGGCGCCGCCACCGCGTCGGCGATGCCGCGCGCGACCAGCTCCGTCGTCCCCGGTTCGGGCTGCGGCACCCACTCGTCCTCGAGGCTCAGGGGCTCGGCCTCGCGCTCGACGTCGAAGAGGACGGTGCCGATGTCGACACCGGAGACGCCGTCGACCATCGCGTGGTGGGTCTTGGTCAGGATCGCGAAGCGGTCGCGTTCGAGGTTCTGGACCAGCCACAGCTCCCAGAGCGGCTTCAGCCGGTCGAGCTGCTGGGAGAAGATCCGCCCCGCCAGTTTCTTCAGCTCCTCCTCGCCGCCGGGATCGGGCAGCGCCGTGTGGCGGATGTGGTAGGTGAGGTTGAAGTTGACGTCGTCGGCCCAAAGCGGGCGCCCGGCCTCGAGCGGCGGCACCACCAGCTTCTGGCGGAAGCGCGGCACCAGGGGCAGCCGCCCGCGCACATGCTCGACCAGATCGATGTAGCGGGGCGGCGGGCCCTCGAAGATCAGGATCGCCCCCACATGCATGTGGCTGCTGGAGCTCTCGTTGGTCAGGAACGAGGCGTCGACGGAGGTGAGGCGGTCGAGGTGGCGTCCGGAAGTAGCCATCCGGCAAGGCTAGCTAGGCCGCATTTTCGGGGCTTTCCCGGTTGAAGAAACGCAATCTCTCCACCGTGTCTGAGTTTCCCCCTCAAATGTGGGGGTCAAGCTCAGACACGTCCCTCGGTACCCTGGGTACATGCCTGCCACCCTGACCGGCCCGAAACGGGTTCTTCTGGCTGCGCCGCGCGGCTACTGCGCCGGTGTCGACCGGGCCGTGCAGACGGTCGAGCGCGCGCTCGAGCTCCACGGCGCGCCGGTGTACGTGCGCAAGGAGATCGTCCACAACAAGCATGTGGTCGAGGAGCTGGCCAAGCGCGGCGCGATCTTCGTCGAGCAGGAGACCGAGGTGCCCGAGGGCGCGATCGTCGTCTTCTCCGCCCACGGCGTCGCCCCGAGCGTGCACGAGAACGCGGCGGCCCGGGGCCTGCAGACGATCGACGCGACCTGTCCCCTGGTGACCAAGGTCCACGTCTCCGCCCGCCGCCTCGCCGCCCAGGGCAACACGATCATCATGATCGGCCACGAGGGCCACGAGGAGGTCGAAGGGACGACCGGCGAGGCGCCGGAGAGCATCGTCCTGATCGAAACCGCCGACGAAGTCGAGAGCTTGGAGGTTCCGGACCCGACCAAAGTCGCCTTCATCACCCAGACGACGCTCTCGGTCGACGAGACCGCCGAGGTGATCGCCGCCCTGCGCGCCAAGTTCCCCGGCATCGTCTCCAGCAAGTCCGACGACATCTGTTACGCGACCACCAACCGCCAGATCGCCGTCAAGCAGCTCGCCCGCGAGTGCGACCTCGTCCTCGTGATCGGCTCGACCAACTCCTCCAACTCCAACCGCCTGGTCGAGGTGGCTCGCGAACACGGCGCCGCCTCCCACCTGATCGACAACCACACCCAGGTCCAGGAGGAGTGGCTGGAGGGCGTCGAGACCGTCGGCATCACCTCCGGCGCCAGCGCCCCCGAGGAGCTCGTCGAGAGCCTCGTCTCCTTCTTCCGCGACCGCGGCGCCGACGACGTCTCCGAGCTCCGCACCGTCCACGAGGACGTCCGCTTCATGCTCCCCAAGGAGATCCGCGAAGAGGTGGCGGCGCGCGCCTGACGGTTGGCGAGTTAAGGGCGCGATAGCCCCCACAACTCGCCAATCGCTCACTCGTAAGGCGCGTAGCGGTTGCGCAGTGGGATCAAGGGATGCCGGCGGCGAAGCTGAGTGACCAGATCTTGACGCCGGGGGCGGGGCGGATGACGAGGCTGTGGGCCTCATGGCTCGGATGCTCGGCGAGGGTTCGCAGGCCGGGGGCGGGGACGGCCGGGATCGTTCGCCACTCGCCGTCGATCTCGACCTGTAGCTCCCCCTCGCCCTCGACCGTCGCGTAGGCGCCTCCGGCCTGGTAATCGAGCGCCAGATCCTCGCCGTCTTCGCCGGCGATCCAGGGGCGCCAGTAGGAGCCGCCCGGGAAGTGCTCGGGGGTGGGGGGGATGACGTGGACGCCCGGGCCGTCGGTCGGGCGCAGCGGCGCCAGCGGCTCGGGCAGCGGCTGGAGCGCGTCGATCTCGCGCAGCTCGTCTTGGATCGCTTCCTCGGTCGCCTGGTATTCGCCCTCGCCGAAGTGGGCCCAGGCGAGGGCGCCGCCGAGGCTCCAGAGGAAGAGGCTCGGCCAGCCTTTGCAGCCGTAGGCGGCCCAGAGGTCGTGCTCGGCGTCGATCGCGACCGGAAACGCGACCCCGAACTCGGCCAGCCCGGCGGCGACGTTGGCGGCCTCGGCGGCGAAGGGGAAGCGGGGCGCCTGCACCGCGATCACGCTCAGGCCCGCCTCGCGGTAGCGCCGCTGCCACTCGACCAGGTAGGGCAGGGTGCGGACGCTGTTCAGCTGCGCGTATTCGACGAAGTGGAAGAGCGCCGGTCCCCCGGCGGTCAGCGCCGGCATCGACTCCGGTTCCGTTCCCACCCACTCCAGGGTGCTGGACAGGTCGGGGGCGGCGATGTTGTTGCGATCAGGACGCATTTAGGTTGGGTTGAAGCGGGACAGTATCCTGGCCGGCGTGGGTCAGCTGATCACATTCCTGCTGCCGGCGCTGCCGCTGCTGGCGCTTCTGCTGACGCTGCTGCTCGGCCGCTACCCCGGCCACGAGGCGATCCTCCGGCTCTCCGAGCGGATAGCGAGCCGCGCCCGCGACGCCGGCGCTGCCGCCGCCTGTGACGCCGCTCTGCCGAAGCCGCCGCGCGCGTTCGCACCGGCCGGCGGCCTCCTGATCGCCTTCGGGCACGCCCAGCGCCCACCGCCGCTCCCGGCCTAGTCCGAAGCACAGGCCAATCCCGCGGCTCCTTTGTCGGCTCTGACACGACACAGGAGCCACGACTTTGAGCGCGCGGACCTTCCGCGCAAGGAGCGACAGATGAATACGAGAACCGCGCTTATCGGCGCCGCCCTGGTGGTGGTCGCCGTGGTCGGGCTGGTCGTCCTCAGCAGCGGCGGCAGCGACTCCAGCAGCACCACCGACGCCGGCAAAGTCCCGACGATCGTCGTCGACAAGGAAGGAAAACCGGTCGGCGGGATCCAGGAACTCGTCTACCACAAGGGCGACCAGATCCATTTCAAGGTCAAGGTCCCATTCGAAGAAGAGGTCCACCTGCACGGCTACGACGTCGCCAAGGAGATCCCGAAGGGCGGCGGCACCGTCACCTACAACCTGCCCGCGGAAATCGAAGGCGAGTTCGAGGCCGAGCTGGAGAACCGCAAAGAACAGATCATCGAGATGAAGGTCGAACCGTGACCTTCCTGCCGTTCGCGCACGCGCTCGTCTCGCGCAAAGACCTGCCGATCCCCGCTTGGCTGTTCGCATGGGCGGCTTCGATCGTCCTCATCGCCTCCTTCTTCGCCCTTTCGGCCGCCTGGCGCAGGCCTCAGTTCGAGGACGAGCGCCGGCGGCCGCTGGGCGAGCGCCTCTCGGCGGCGCTTACCAGCCTGCCGGTGCAGATCGTCTGCGGGGCCGCTGCTGTCTTCCTGCTCGGGTTCTCGATCTACGCCGGCCTCCAGGGGACCGAAGCGCCCGACCGCAACTTCGCCCTCACCTTCCTCTTCGTCACCTGCTGGCTCGGGTTCGCCTTCTTCTCGGCGATCCTCGGCGACGTCTTCCGACCCTTCAATCCGTGGCGGGCGATCGGCCGGGCCGCGGGGGGTGCCTTCAAGGCGATCGCCGGACAGCGCCCCGCCCACCTGCCCTACCCGGAGTGGCTGGGCCGCTGGCCAGCCGCGATCGGCCTGCTGGCGACCGTCTGGCTCGAGGTCGTCTACGGCGCCAGCGGCGGCGTCGCCGTCGGCCTCTCTCCCCACGCCGCCGGCCTCGGCGCCCTCCTCTACAGCGTCTACACGCTGGCGATGATGGCCGTCTTCGGCACCGAAGAGTGGTGCGAACGGGGGGAGATTTTCTCCGTCTACTTCGGGATGTTCGGCCGCCTTGGCATCTTCGGCAGTCGCGACGGCCGCCTCTACCGCCGCCGCCCCTTCTCAGCGGCGACCCACTGGGCGACGATCCCCGGCTCCGCCGCCGTGGTGATCGCCTCGATCGCCAGCACCAGCTTCGACGGCGCCCAGGAGGGGGCGTTCAAGGATTCGATCGAAGGCCTCTTCGAATGGTTCGCCGACCGCGGGATGGAACTGACCACCGCGCTCCGCCTTACCGACACGATCTTCATGCTGCTGACCTTTGCCGGCGTCGGCCTCGTCTACCAGCTCGGGGTGCGCGGCATGCGGACCGTCCCCGGCGCCCCCTCGTTCAAGCATCTGCGCACAGGCTTCGCCCACACGCTGATCCCGATCGCCTTGGCCTACCTGGTCGCCCACTACTTCAGCCTCTTCTTCTTCCAGGAGCAGGCGCAGTTCACCTACATCCTCTCCGACCCTCTCGGCACCGGCCACACCGATCTCTTCGGAACCGTAAACGGCCTCGTCGACTACAAGGCCCTGAGCGCCAACATGATCTGGTACGTCCAGGTGGCCGCCCTGGTGATCGGCCACATGATCGGCCTGATGCTCGCCCACGATCGCGCCCTCGTCTATTGGCCCGACTACCGCAAGGCCACCGCCTCCCAGTACTGGATGCTGGCGGTGATGGTCACTTTCACCTGCTTCGGCCTGTACCTGCTCTCCCTGGGAAACGCATGAAGGGCTTCCCGCGCTCCCGATAGCCCACATCGGCCACTATCTCTGGGTGCTCTACCTGATCCCGGTGGCGATCGTCATCGCCGGGATCGCCAGGAGCACACGCGCCCAGCGGCGCCGCGAGGATCGCTAGAGGATTTCGGCGAGGCGGGTCTCGAGCGCCTCGGAGATGCTGTCGCGAACCGGTCCCTCCGCGAGGCGTTCGACCAGGGACTCGAGGAAGCCTTCGATGATCAGGGACTTGGCGTCCTCGTCGCTGAGGCCGCGGGAGGTGAGGTAGAAGAGCTGGTCCTTGTCGACCTGGGCGACCGCGGCGGCGTGGGTGCAGCGGACGTCGTCGGCGAGGATCTCGAGGCCCGGGATCGCGTCGGCGTGGGCCTCGGGGGAGAGGAGGAGGTTGCGGCTCTCCTGGAAGGCGTCAGTCTGCTGGGCGCCCGGGTCGACCTTGATCATCCCGCGCCAGACCGCCGTCGCGCCGGCGGCGAGGACGCCGCGGAAGGCGAGGTCGGAATTGGTGTTCGGCGCCGCGTGCTCCTGGGTGGTGTCGTAGTCGAGGTGCTGCCCGGCGCCGCCGGCGTAGCCGCCGGTCACCCGTGCCTCGGAGCCTGCACCGGCGAGCTTGGTCTCCATCCGCACCTTGCCGTTGGCCGAGCCGAAGCCGAGGGCGGCCCAGTCAAGGCGGCCGTCGCGCTCGACCTGGGCGCGCTGGGTGGCAAAGATCCACGACTTCTCGGAGATGTCCTGGGTGTTGACGTAGCGCAGCGTCGCCGCCTGGCCGACCGCCAGCTCGATCACTGAGTTGAGGATCGCGTCGACGTCGTCGGCGGGCGAGGACCAGTGCTCCCAGACCTCCGCTTCGGCGCCCTCCTCGAGCACGACCAACGTTCGCCAGTTGACCGCGGCGCCGCTGGCGTCGACCGGCACCTCGATCTGGATCGGCTCGCTCACCCGCACGCCCTTCGGCACGTAGACGAGGACGCCGTCGCGCCAGCCGGCCTCGTTGCGGGCGACGAAGAAGTCCTCCGCCGGGACCAGGGACCCGAGCCGCTCGTGCAGCAGGTCGCCGTAGCTGCCGAGCGCCTCGGCGAGCGAGACGACAACCGCGCCCTCGGCCCCGGAGACGACCGGTTCGGCGCTCGCCTCCTCATAAGCGGTCAAATCCAGCCCTGAGAGGTCGGTGAATTCCCACCCCTTCGCCTTCTGGTCGGGGAGGGGAAGCGTCTGCGCGAGAGAGGCGCCCTTGCGGCGCCTCTCGTCGAGCCAGGCCGGTGCCGGGGTGGTGAGGTCGGTGGGGTTCATGATCTGGAGCGGGTGGCTTGGCGAGGTCGGGAAGGTTCCTGGCAAGGAGGGGGCCGGGGGACAGTGCTCTGCACGGCCCCCGGTCCCGGAGGCCGCCAGGGGCCTTCCCGGGCCGCCAAATCAGCCGATCGAGCCCTCCATTTGTAGCTCGATCAACCGGTTGAGCTCGACCGCGTACTCCATCGGCAGCTCTTTGGTGACCGGCTCGATGAAGCCGTTGACGATCATCTTCGAGGCCTCCTCCTCGTCGAGCCCGCGGCTCTGCAGGTAGAAGAGCTGCTCGTCGCCGATCTTGGAGACGGTCGCCTCGTGGCCGACGTCGGCGTCGTTCTCGTCGATGCGGATCGTCGGGTAGGTGTCCGAGCGCGAGTCCTCGTCGAGGAGCAGCGCGTCGCAGACGACCTTCGAGCGCGATTCGCTCGCCCCGTCGGCGATTTCCAGCAGGCCACGGTAGGTCGCCCGGCCGCCGTCCTTGGAGATCGACTTGGAGAAGATCGAAGAGGAGGTGCGCGGCGCCCCGTGGATGATCTTGCCGCCGGCGTCCTGGTGCTGGCCGTCGCCGGCGAAGGCGATCGAGAGGATCTCGCCGTGGGCTTCGGGGCCCAGCAGGTAGATCGACGGTTACTTCATCGTCAGTGTCGAGCCGAGGTTGCAGTCGACCCACTCCATCGTCGCCTTCTCGTGGGCGACCGCGCGCTTGGTGACGAGGTTGAAGACGTTCTGCGACCAGTTCTGGACGGTCGTGTAGC